>CESB01066911.1_pt1 | contig 47203 bp, 44 predicted proteins | sample 531071 | NCBI WGS metagenome assembly CESB01 (sample SAMEA2621259, study PRJEB7988) | marine metagenome | biome: marine biome (ENVO:00000447); feature: surface water layer (ENVO:00002042); material: "saline water (ENVO:00002010), including plankton (ENVO:xxxxxxxx)" | depth 5 m | reverse complement strand
CCAACTCCAGAGCCAACTCCAGAGCCAACTCCAGAGCCAACACCTGACCCTGGAACAGGAACAGGAACAGGAACAGGAACAGGAACAGGAACTGGAACAGGCACTAGCTAGTTAATAGCAAATTAATAGACTCTATACCTTGAAATTTGATCAGAAATATCTACTGACTTTACAAGAAGTGCGCCTGGATCTTTAGTAAGGGGTCTCCACTCATATCTAGATAAACTATTCCCTCCAAAAAGACTAAAAGGTATTTTTATTTTAATACCTTTATCAAAGGAACCTTCACCAAACTGTTCATAGGTAACATTAGTTCTTGTTATAAATCCGCCTAATTCTACTCCGTTATCAAACCTTCTTGATATATCAAAAGTGTATCCCTCGTCTCCAGCTAAATACTCTCCATAACTTAATTTGAACTTTACTTTTGTTCGAGGCTCAATTGCCTGAACATTTACCCTTGAAAGTGTATTTTTATAATTTAGAAAATTAAAATCTAAAGAATAATCTCTTTTTTTGACAAAGTATGTTTCAGCACCAAGACTTACAAAACTTCCCTGAGGGTAATATTGATAATCAAGCCCTACTCCGCCAAACATCTCCTCAAAAATTCCTGCAGAAAATCTAAGAAAATGTTTATTTTTAAAGCTTTGAAAAGCATTTAATTCAAGCCTACCAAGCACTATTCCACTATCAAAATTATTAAGGTATTTTTTTAAATCCGATCTTACTTGATTTGGGTAAGTGTTTAATGGGTCAATATAAAGATCATCAAAATTATCATATAAAGAATATTTGAAATTACCTATTAAAATAATATTATTTGAGAAAATTATTTCTAAGTTATCTTCAATTAAAAGACCTGTATGAATAAAACCCTCTCTTGAAGCTAATTGATTGCGGATTACTGGAGAGATTTTATTTAGAACTATCGGGAATTTTTTTTCTATTTGAAAATCAGTTATAAAATTTTCTGATTCAATTTCATCATAAGTCTCATTTCTAATATTTTTTAGATTATTAGATGGATAAAAAGTTTTCACCACCTCCATATCTAAATATTTTTGAGAAATTATAACTCTTTGAGAGTTTTGTTTGAGCTTTTTAAGGTTTTTATATACAACTTCATTTACTTCATATTGATTTTGAAAAATATTTTGATTCACAACAATATGAAGGTCCTCTTTGTTACTGGAAACAGACTCCAGACCAATTTTATTCTTCGCAAGAACACTTCTTAGTTCAGAATATGTTTTGGGACTATCACTACTTTTAAACTTTTTAACCGGTTTAAAAGAAGAGAAGTTTTTAGTCAGTGCTACATCGAGACTTAAATGGGAACCTCTATTTGAATAGACACCAAAAGAAAGGTCTTTTATTTGCCGAACTAATCCAAAATTAAAGCGAGACGATGGTTTTTTATAATTAATTCTTGAATTTCTATTTAAGGGGTCAATTTCAGCAATTAGCTTTAAATCTGGTCCTATTGAATAAGAAATGGCTCCAAAAACCGAGGCCCTTTTACCAGAGAAATAATTATTAGTATCTAGTGTTCCACCAAAGTCTGATGTAGCATCTGATCTCTTTTTAAAGCCTTCATCGATAGATGTAAAAGGATTTCTAATACTTAACCCTCCATCAAAAGTACCCCAGCCAATGCCAAGAGAATATTCAAATTTTTCAAAGTAATCTGATAAAACAATATACTCTGAAGAAAAATATCCAGTACCGGCAATATCATTAAATCCAACAGCTAAAGCAGGCCACTTATCTTTTTCTTTTAAGGTAAGTTTCATATTGAAACCTTTATCTTTATAAGATTGTTTAAATCCTCCAGGGTATTCTTTATTTACGATATCAACATAGAAAACTGTAAAATCTACCCAGCTGAATGGACTTATAGTGAAGTTTAAGTTTCTGTTAGGGTAATCTCTCTTTAAAGACATTGATACAGATGCTTCTGGAAGATTGAAAGCTGAAGGTGAATTTATATAGCCAATCTGGCCATAAGTATTAAGAGAAACATTTGAATAAAAATACTGCGGAAGCAAAAGAGAGATTAATGCTAGGTAAAAAAACCTTCTCAAAACTCTAATCCAGTGAGTTTAGTGCTGCTGATGAGAATGCAATATTTGAAATTATCTGCGTAGCTGCACTTACAATTGGTAATAGGTCAAGGCTAGAAAGATCCCTTGGAACAATTATTATATCTCCGGGTTCTGGGTAATAATTCTTTTTAAAAAAACCTCTATTAAGCTGAAATGATTCACCGTTTGCTTTTACAACATAAATAGAGCTTTTATCTGCAAACTCTGAGTACCCACCTGAAAGTTCTACATAATCTTTATATGACCTTACACTATCATGTAGAAATGTTGAGGCATTCAAGACCTCACCATGAACAGTAATGGTCTTTGAGAAAGTGGGAACAAAAATATAATCTCCCTCTTGAAGAATAAATTCATTTGCAAGGTCAGAATTATCAGAGAAATCTCCAGAAATTCTACCTGTGTAATCAATATCATCAGCTAAAGCTATGACCTGCTGGATATCAACAGAAGTTGCAACACTATTATTTGAATCTTGTATCAAAGCATCTGTTAAGATCCTTTTCGCTTTTCTTACTGATGCTCTTTGTTTGTTTTTAACATCCTCTCTAGAAACAAATATGCCATCTTGATAAGCATCTTGTTGGAAACCCCCCATTAATTCATACAGCTCATCTAATGTGGTATTTTTTGGTAAAGTGTATCTTCCTGGATTTTGAACATCGCCTTGGATACTTACAGTAACCTTATCAAAGTCTTTAATCGGGAACCTTATTCCTAAAATTTTATTAGAATCAAACGATTCATCAAATGAATTGAGAGAGTTGTCATCTTCGGTAAGAGTCACAACACTATCAAGATTTAATATTGCATCCGAACCAAAAAAATCATAAATATCTTTTGGCTTTATTTTCCCTTTGATTGGTAGAGACAGGTCCATTGAACCAAGCCTAACTTGCACAAGATCAGTTTGAATTACATAGTTTCTTTCATAAGAGGCTCTATCAAAAAAAGTTATGGTTGAATTATTTTCCAACGGTAAATTTTTATAAGTTACAGGGTCCGATAAAGAGAATGCAGTTAACTTTCTAGTAGTTCCATCTCCATTTTGAGCATATAGAGCATAGAATGGGTATATATCATCGGAAAATATTAATGATTCCATTAATTCTGAGAACGATGAATAATCTGAAATATTATGATATTTGTTCTCGACTCCAGAGCCTTGAATAAGCAAATCAAGATTTAATTTAGTAATAAGATTTCCTATAAGAATTTCATAAACTCCAGTTTGAAAAATTTTTTCACTGTAACTAACAGTTTTTGTTTTTTTGAACCCGTCTTCTAGATAAGATACCCATAGGCTATCACCATCAGCATCTTCAGTTGGTCCCATTGCAAAATTAATAAGATCTTGAAATGTATCATTTGGTAGATATTCATAAGTTAATGGTCTCAAAACGGAACCTTTAACATTAACAAAGCTAGTTGTAGGTTCTAATATAATGATATCACCAGCATCAACTGCTACATCGTTTTTTGTATCGCCATTAATGAGTAAATCATAAAGATCAAAGATGATAGTTCTGCCGTCAGCCTTCAAAACTTTAATTTTCCTCAAGGATGCATATTCTTGGACTCCGCCTGAATAAGCCAAAGCATTTGAAATAGTAGTAAATGGATTCACTAGATAACTACCAGGTGCATTTACTGCGCCAATAATTGTTATTTTTTTGGCACTTAAGTCTCCTATTGATAGATCTAAGTTAACGCCAACATATGAATTTTTAATTAAGTTCCTTAGTTTGGTTTTAACTTCTGCGAAGGATTCCCCTAATACAGAAACGGAACCTAGTTCTGGAAATAAAACCGAACCATCTAATCGAACTGGTAATGTAAAAATAGCTTGTTTTGTTCCACTTAATATAACTTCTAGTTCATCTTTCAATGAAATTCTGTAATCACCAGGAATGGGAAGTTCAGTGGATGCAGAGATACTTGTTGGACTAGTCCTTATAAAATCAAAACCAAACTTTCCAGATGGGGTGAATTGTATCTGTTTGAGCGTAAGCTCTTCTTCATCATCTTTATTATTAGACTGCAGAGTATCTTCTTGATTTAAAAGCTCATTAATTTGATCAGAATCTATATTTTTTAAAACATCTACATCAATTTCTTGGGAAAAAGAAGAAATTGAAAACAAAAATAATACTAACGTGGCAAAGTATCTCATCATAAGCTGCAATTATACCAAATAACCCACTAAAAATAAGAATTAACTATATTATAGAGCTCTTTAATATGGATATTACCATCTACTTTTCTAGGGAATTTTTCTTCTTTCAAATAAATTTTTCCTTCATCATGATGTTCACCATTCTTTATAGCTACAAAGACAACATCATCATGCAAATTCATAGAAACATTTGATATAAAATCAGTAGTTTTTGTTATCTCAAAGGGATATGTGAGGGTTATAAATAAAGATGAGTCTCTGGTGTCAATTTCCTCAAAAAGCCTAAGGCCTGTCTTCTTGCATTTAATTTGTGACAATATATCAATAGCTGAATTCATCTCATCATTATTATTAAATGTTATTAGAAAGTCTCTTGTCATTCTGGGAAAAATTTCTTTAAATTTTATTCCTAATTTTTCAATAAATTTATGATGATCTTTTAAACGATAATAATATTTAATTTCGTTATAAGGTCTTTGAGAGAGGCCAGTGCTTATAATTACTTCACTATCTTGGTTCAAGTATTGACCAATTATTGAATCATAAACTTTTAACATCTCAAAAAATGGATCAAAGTGCTTTTTTATATACCAGTCTGGATTATTGGCTTTGTCCGAGCTGAAAGGTGAGTTGTGAAAATAATGATGCTGAATGTGTGCTCCAGCATTAAGAAATACTGTTGAAAAATTAGGCTTACCAGACTTAAGTAAACCAATATGGATATCATTTACAAGTAAATCTAAAAATAATGCTTTTCTCCATGGCTTTCCTAAGCTTGTAAGAGCTAGCTTAATATATAAAAAATAATTAGAAAATTTTGCAAATCTAAGTAAGGCTAAAATAATTATAATTATTGATGAAAATGTGATTTTTTGACTTGAATTATCATTTACTGTTTGCCTTATAAGTCTATGTACATTTTTGCTCCAGAAACCATCTGATGATTCTGTATCGGTCCATGGGTCTGGTATGAAATAGGCTGGTTTTTTTAAATTATTCTTTGTGTTCATTGGTGATACGCAACCAACTTCATATCCCTTTTCTTCAACGGTTTCAAAAATCTGTTTATGTTTATGATTAATAATATCGCCTAATCTAAAAACTTTATGGTCTTTGTATTCTAGATCTGTATGTGCTGAAACCCATTGTATCCATGGCTCAAGCAGATCATATTCTTTTTCAGAATATGTTTTTTTTTCATCAAATTTTGTAAAAAGTTTTTTAAAATTAGGTAACAAATTTGGCTGCGCAGCTAAATATTTTTTAACATAATCGAAGTTTATTTCATTAAGTTCAATAAGGATTAATGGTTTTTTACTTTTAGATTTCATTTGGTGATTAAATTATCATAAATTTTAATATTCTTCTCAACTATTAAATCTATAGAATGCTTTAATCGTGCTTCTTTCATGCCATAATTGCCAAATTCTTCTCTTAATGCTTTGCTATTTATAAGCTTCTCAATACAAATTACAATCTCTTCTACTGAACCAACATTAACTAGAAATCCAGACTTGCCCTCTTCTACTGCTTCTCTACAACCTGTTGTATTTGTTGTTACTATTGCATTTCCTGAGGCCGAGGCCTCAATTAAAGTTTTTGGAAATCCTTCTCTATATGATGGTAAACATACTATGCTGCTCTTCAGGTAAAGATCTGAAATATCCTTTACATGGCCAAGAAATTCAACTGATCCTTCCTTATTCCATTCATTAATTCTAGAAGATGAAATTCTATCAGGACTCTCATAATCTAAGCCTCCAGCTAAAATGAATCGCCAATCTTTGTGCCTTTTTTTCAGAATTATCGAAGATTCAATAAACTCAACTACTCCTTTCTTATGAAGAGGCCTAGAGGCCATCATTACAATCTTCTTTTTATTGCTAAAACTCACATTTTCATAAAGTTTTAAATTAATTCCTGAACCTTGAATTTTTGAAATATCACTCTTTTTAACTGAAAAGTACTCATGAAAAAATGTTTCATCATCTTTATTTTGTACTATTACAGTAAGATTTTTGTGCTTCAAGATAAATTTTAAAAATCTTGAATAAACACTCTGCATAAAATTAAATTTATTACTATCTATATTTTTCGTAAAAATATATCCCATTCCAGAAATAGATAATACAAGAGCTTTAGTTTTAAGGAGTCTTGAAATGATGCCACCATATAAGCACCCTTTGGGTGAAATGCAATGAACAATGTCAGGTTTTAATTTACTCAAGTATTTATAAGATTCTAGTAAACCTCTTACTTCAGCAAAAATATTTGAAAAGGACGCTCTAAAATTTACTCTATGAAATTTTAAACCATAGCCCCCAATTTCCTTTTCATAATTAACATCATCTTTAGTAGCTTCTTGGCCAACCAAAATGTGCACCTGATAACCTTGTCTCTTTGCTTCTAAAGCTATTGGCAATCTGTGAGAAACAAAAAAATTTGCATGATTCACAAAGAAAGCAATCTTCTTTTTATTATTGCTCAATTTAATTCCTCTAAGAAATTTTTAATTTCTTTTTCATAGTTCTGGTAGGAAAATTTTAAAGATGTTTTATGTGCACTCTCTGATAATTTCTGATATTCCTTATTAGACATATGAATTGCAATCAATAGTATTTGCTTTATTTCTTCAAAATTGTTTTCTGCAATCAAACCATTCTTTTTGTGCAAGAGATATCCACCAATGTCTCCAATGCTATTTGTAATTATAGGAGTAGAGCAAGATAAAGACTCAACAAATTTTGTTGGAAATCCTGCAAGTGATATCCTATTCTCATTTCTAAAATAGATAACATAATGAGCGTCCTTAATTAAACGTTCAGATTCTTCTAATGAAATGTTCTTATTGATAACTTTTAAACTTTCAGGAAAATGCCCTTTAACTAAAACATAGTATTCAATTTTGCTTAGATTCTTTTCGTTATCTCCGACCAATGTAAATTTAATTTGATAGCCTTCATCTAAAAGTAAAAACAAAGCTTTGAAAACATTTTCAAGTCTATCTTTGTTAGGTCCAATATTTCCTGCATAAACTAGCTCCAAGCTATTATTTAAGATTAAATCCTTATGTAAATATTCTTTTTCTTCAATAAGTGGTGGCAATAATAATATTTTTGCCTTTTTAGTTAAAAAAATGCCTTTCTTAAAATGATCTTCTAAGTATTTGCTTATAGCAAAAATACCATCAAAATAATGAAGCAAAAAACGGTTAGCTAAATTTGAATCAATATTTTTTAGTGATAAGACATCTAAGGCATGATTTGGCAAATACCACTCCACTGAATCAAAAATTATTTTAAATTTTTTAAATTGCCTAAGAATAAGCAACATAAAAGCATAGGGACTATAGCCTGAATAAAGAATTATATGGGTAATGTCTTTGGATTCTTTTAATAAACTGAAGGCTTTAAATATTCCAAGAAATCGATCAAATAATGTTAATTTTTCTTTATGTGATGGCTTCTCATATATGCAAATCGATTTAAATGGTCTCTTAATTTTATTTAATTCTTCAAAAGACTTAAAAGAGCCTGCTGATAAAACTGTAACATTCATGCCTTGATTGGTTAGAGCATTAATATTATTAATTACTCTTTTAGAGGCGGCATTAGAACCATTAAACTCAAATGCAGTCAAATATATTACTTTCATTAAAAGCTAAAATTATCAATAAATTTTTTAACATTTAATTGGACTCTATCTTTATCATTCATAATAATCCTTCTATATTTTGCCTGATTCTCGAGATGTTCAGAAAAACTTTTAAATATCTCATGAACTTTTGGTCCAAGTTTAAGAATATCTTTATAACTGGTATTTGTTTTATAAAATTCATCAATAGCAACATCCAATGAGTTCTCGGCTGAACCAAATTTGCTTGTCATAACGACACATCCTTGAACAGCTGCTTCTCTAGGTATTCTATCTCTCCCGGGATGCTGACCAAGATCTAAATAAACCATTGATTCTTTTAGACATTTAATCATCTCAACTCTCGTCATGCCAACAAGCGGTATCATATTTATTTCTGGGAAAAGTTTTTTGAATAGATCCATATATTTCTTCCCTTTTGAAGGGTTATAGGTAATTACAGGCTTTTTTAGTGATAGATCAATATCTATAGCTGATTTAAGAAAGTCTTCATTAATATAATCTTCAATTAAAAAAGATTTTAAACCTTTAGTTTTTAAAAAATTTTTAGCATATTGGCTCTGAGCTAAATGAATATAATTTTTCATTCTAAAAGTTGGTATCCGTCCGCCTATTAAAGACCTTATTTCATTGAATTTATCTTTTAAAAAACTATCTCTTTTTCTGTAAAGATAGTTATCAATAGAAAGCCAGAATACTCCTACCTTAGATTTTTTTATTTTATGAATAATATTTGTGTATATTTCTGGGAATATAACTATATTGTTCTCCTTGTCATCAATACTTTTAGACTTACCCAACCCATAAAAACTAAAATACTCTTGAGCTTTATTTGTTTTCCCAACATAAAAAACTTCGCACTGTAATCCAAGGTCTTTTATTGCTCTACCAAATTGATGCATACTCTCAATTCCTCCAGTGGTAGAGTCTGACGGAGATATCAAAATAAATTTCATTGACTCTTATAGTATGATAAATACCAATTTATAAATTGTTCTATACCTTCTTTATAGCCGGTCTCAGGCTTGTAGTTTGCAAGATCTTTGAGAAGTTGATTATTGGCATAAGTTTGAACAACATCACCCATTTGAAGTGGCATAAAATTAATTTTTGCTTTTTTATCTAATGTCTCTTCAATGTACTTAACAAAATCAATAAGCACAACTGGATCAGCATTACCTATGTTTATGAGTCTCCATGGTGCAACCGAGGATACTGAATCAGCTACGCTCACTTTTTTATCTGTCTCAGGAATCTTATCTAATAATAAGAATATTGCATGAACAAGATCTTCAACGTAAGTAAAATCTCTTATCATCTGACCTTCATTGTAAACATCAAATTCTTTATCTTGTGTAATTGCCTTTACAAATTTAAAAAGCGCCATATCTGGCCTTCCCCATGGGCCATAAACTGTAAAAAACCTAAAACAAGTCACTGGTATATCGAACAAATTTGAATAAGAATGAGACATGGATTCACAAGCTCTTTTGGTCGACGCATAAAAAGTAAGGGGCTCATTAGATGGATCATTCTCTTTAAAAGGCATATTTTTGCTTGCACCATATGCTGATGATGTTGATGCAATCAATAAGTGATCAACCTTTGTTTCTCTTAGTGCCTCAAGAATGTTAAATGTAGCTATGAGATTTGATTCAACATAGTCTTCAGGATTTGTTACAGAATGCCTTACACCTGCTTGCGCTGCTAAATGAACTAAATAATCAGGATTAAAATTTTTTACAATTTCTTTAGTCTTATTGATGTTGCTAAGATTCATATGTTCAAAACTAAAGTTAGAATATCCTAGAAGAATCTTATTCCTTGCCTCCTTTAGGCTAACGTCATAATAGGCATTCATAGAATCAATACCTTTCACAATAAAGCCTTTATCCAATAGTACTTTCGAAAGGTGGAAACCTATAAAACCAGATGAGCCTGTAATCAGAATTTTTTTCATTTTAATCTTTTAACCAGTCTCTTTTGTTAATCTGATTCGTGTAACTCATTATTATTCTAAGAATTTTTTTGGATACGTTGTTTGAAGTATAGTCAGCAGGAATATCAAGGTCTCTATCCTCAGATCTTGATTGATTAGATATAATTTCAAGTGCTTGTAAAATTCTATTTTTATCTAGGCCCACCATCATTACCGATCCTTCTTCCATTGCTTCAGGCCTCTCATGTGACTCCCTAATATTTAATGCAGGAAAGTTCAAAATTGATGATTCCTCTGAAATAGTTCCACTATCAGATAAGACAGCTTTCGCATTTATCTGAAGATTAACATAGTCGGTAAAAGAAAGTGGTTTGGAAAAAATAATATCTTTGTTAAATCTAAATTTTTTCTTTGCAAGGATTTTCTTTGTTCTTGGATGCAAAGAGACAATAATTTTTTTCTTAAACTTCTTGTTAATTTCATTCAAGATTTTTTTAAAACTCTCAATATTCTTATCATCATCAACGTTCTCTTCTCTGTGACAACTGAATACATAGTAATCTTCTGGTTGTAGATTAAATCTTTTCAGAACTTCAGAAGAAATAATTTTCTCATAATAAAAGCTTAATACTTCTAGCATAGGACTTCCTGTAACCACTATTTTGTTTGATGGAATTCCCTCTCGTACAAGATGTTCTCTTGCAATACTACTATATGGAAGATTTATATCGGATATATGGTCAACTATCTTTCTATTTGTTTCTTCAGGCACTCTCATGTCAAAACATCTATTACCTGCTTCCATATGAAAGATAGGGACTTTTTTTCTTTTTGCTGCAATTGATGAGAGACAGCTATTTGTATCTCCTAGAATTAAGAAGGCATCAGGATTAAATTTCTCAATGATTTTTTCAACTTGTGGTAGCACTTTCCCCACTGTTTCCATAGGCGTTTTCCCTTTAGCTTCCAAGAAATAGTTTGGTTTTTTAATTTTTAGGTCTTTAAAAAAGATTTCATTAAGCTCATAGTCGTAATTCTGTCCTGTGTGAACAAGTCTATGATCTGTATGTTTATTTAATTCAGAAATAACTCTTGAAAGTCTAATTAACTCAGGTCTTGTTCCAACTACGGTCATAACTTTTAATTTATTTTTCATCATATCTCCTTATAGTATGTGTCTGGCCTAGATTCATCAAAGATTTCATTACACCAAATGACTGCTATTAATTTCCCTTTACCTATATTCTCAATAGAATGCGTATACCCAGGGATGCTATCGATAGTTTTAGGTTTTTTCTCATCAAGAATAAATTCATATACTTTGCCAGTGAACATGTTCTTTTGCTTAAATGAAGCTTTACCAGAGAGTACTAAAAATTTTTCAGTCTTCGTGTGATGATAATGCATTCCTCTTGTTTCACCAGGATTTGCAATGACATATGAAAACTGACCTCCATGAGATGTTTTAACAATTTCAGAAAATGCACCCCTTTTATCTTCATGGACTTCTAAGTCTTTTGTAAAACTTGCAGGGTTCAAATAGGAAAGATAGGTAGCATGCAACTTTTTAACTAAATCATTGCCTAAGTTTGGAATGAAATTATCTTTATTAGAAATATCTTTTAAATGTTTTGAAATATTGCCAACACTTTCTTCATAAATAGGATTTAGTGGCTCTGAATAGTTGCTAGAAAATATTAAATTTTTAATATGCTCAACTACATCATCTATATAGGCAATCTTAATATTTTTTTTTGGGTCATCTACTCTTATTTCTAATTCATTAGCAAGATTGTGGCAAAATGTTGAAATTACAGAATTATAATTTGGCTTTGAATTTTTACCAAAAACACCTGGAAATCGCTCTATAAAGACTTCTTTTGAAGAATTATTTAAGATTTTTTTTATTTCATTTTCACCTTCTTCCTTTGATTTGCCATATATATCTGACCTTCCAGCATGCAAAGATGAAGAATGAATTAATTTTTTACATTGATTACTATTTAGAACATATTGAGCGACAGTCTTGGCAAATTTAACATTTATGTCAATAAAATCTTGATCGTTTTCTGACCTATTTACACCAGCTAGATTTATAACTACATCAGATCTATCAACTGCATGTTTTAAATCGTTTGAACTTGATTTTGAGGTAATTTGAAACAATTTATCTACACGCTGGTCATCAGAAAGATTGAGAACTAAATTGGAGCCAATAAATCCATTTGAACCAATTATCGTTACAATCAAAAACCCTCTCCAGCAATTCCAGATTTTTTAAACTCTTTCAGGAGCGGTAGGCTTGATAGGAGTTTATAAACTTGGTCTTCATTTAATTTATTTGTGTTATTGCTGTTATATTCTTCAGCTGATTTATATGCAAAAGTTCCTTCCGAGAAATACTTTTCATAGTTAAGATCCCTATTATCTGCAGGCACCCTAAAGTATGTTCCCAAATCTTCTGCGATTGCTCTCTCTTCTCTAGAAAGAAGAACTTCGTACATTTTTTCACCATGTCTAATGCCTATATTTCCAATCTTATGGTCTTTCTTTCCAGCTGCTCTAACTAATGCAGATGTGATTTCATTCATTGTTGATGCAGGAGATTTTTGAACTAAAGTGTCTCCATTATTTCCATGAGAAAAAGCAAAAAAGACTAAATCGACCGCTTCATCAAGAGTCATCAAAAACCGCGTCATATTTCCATCAGTAAGTGTCAGTGGTTTATTCTGTGCAATTTTTTGCAAAAATACAGGTATAACAGAGCCTCTTGAGGCTAAAACATTTCCATACCTAGTAACACAAACTTTAGTTTTGTTAGACTCTCTGGACTTTGCTACTGCAACTTTTTCTAACATTGCTTTTGATAATCCCATTGCGTTTATTGGATACACAGCTTTGTCTGTGCTCAAGCATATAACTCTTTCAACTTCATGCTTTACCGCGGAGTCTATAACATTAGATGTGCCAACTACATTAGTTTTAAAAGCTTCCATTGGAAAGAATTCACAAGAAGGAACTTGCTTTAATGCTGCTGCATGAAAAATATAATCGAGATTTAAAGAGAAGTTATCGACCGATTCTTTTTCTCTTACATCACCAATAATGAACTTTACTCTTGAATCATTTAATTTTTTACGTAGATCGTCTTGTTTTTTTTCATCTCTGCTTAAAATTTTTATTTCCCTAACATCTGATTGAACTAATTCATTTAGAACTGTTGTCCCAAAAGAACCTGTCCCTCCAGTTATGCCAATTTTTTTTCCAGATAATTCTTTTCTATTTTTTTTCATATTTTATAAGTATATTGTCCATGTATTTTAAAAACACAGGTATTATCAAGAACATTGTAACCATAATGTCGATTGTATTCACGTTTAAACAAAGAATTACTAAATAAGCAGCAATTGAGGCCCTGAAAGAGTTTCTCAATATTTTGCTTTTAATTTTGAGTGAGTTAAATGGATACAATAAAATAACAAAACCAGCAAGACCTAGAAAAATACCGTAAAGGCTTACAGAATCGAGTAATGCAGAATGTTGTGAGTACCCATAATTTCTTATCACATTTAACCCCTCATTCATCATGCCAAATAAAGTATAGTTCTGTATTCCATATAAACCTTCTTCATATCTATCAATTCTTCCGTAGGTATATGAGCCAACATCACCATCCTGTAAAAGAGATGAAACCTCTAATAATTTTAAGAAATTCATGCTTGATATTCCTATTAACTCCTCAAATATTGGTATCATAAAAATTGCTACTATTAGGCAAGCAAAAAATAAGAGAAGTGCTTGAATTGGTTTGTGCTGCAAATAAAAGAAATAGGCGCCTATTAATAAAATTAAAAGTGCAGTAAAAAAATTAGAGGCTATTACTGTTAAAACTCCCAATATAAAAAAAGAAATAATGAATAATTTAGTTTTTTTATCAAAATTTTGTAGTTTATAAAGAAAAGGTATCATCGATACCAACAAGACAGTAGATGCATAAATAAAGTTATATCCACCTATTCCAGCTAAAAGTCTAATATCAGCTTCATCTACTTTTGCCAAACGTGATGCATAAGGGTCAATTAATAAGTTTATAAAAGTTATCAAATTCACTACAAAGAATATTATTAAGGAAATTTTCAATATAGATCTCAAAAAATGCTCTACTTCTGTTTGTTTAGAAATCAGTCGAAATAGGCTAAAAGAAAAAATTAAATGGATATAAATCAGATAATTCAAACCCGTAGAAATATTTCTGGAACCTACTGCAAGGGATACAAAGGAAAAAATTACTAACAGAGCCAATAAAGAATCATTTTCAATGGATGAAAAATATGAATTGTCTATAAAAAAATATATATAAATGAATAAGATGATCATCAAAATCATCAAATAATTAAAGAAGGGGAAGAATTTAAATGTAGGTAGAATTGCAAAAAGAATATAAAAGCTTGTAAAAACTTTCAAAAAATTATTTTCAAACTGTTGTACTCTATTCATCTGTCAGTGCAAAAGTTCTTTAATTTATCTTCAAGGTCTTCATTAGAGAAATTATTATCTATAAAATTAAGAGCATTTTTGCCCATTTGAGCCCTTAAAACCTCATCTTCAAGCAATATTTCTATCTTCTCTATTAGCTGTTCTTTGTTGCCAATTTGAAATGTATAGCCATTAAAACCATTTTTAACTATTTCAACTATTCCTCCTGTTTCTGTTGCAACAAGTGCACAGCTAGACATTGAGGCCTCCATTAGAGCAGATGATAGTGTCTCGTGAAGGCTTGGTAATACAAAAATTTCAGATATCAGGTTTAATTCATTTATATCTGATCTTTTACCAAGCAACTTTACATAAGTTTCTAATTTGTTCTGCTTTATAAAACTTTTAAATTCCTGCATATAGTTACCGTCACCCGAAATTATAAATATAAAGTCCGATCTTGATTTTGATAGGTGCAAAATTGCTTCTGCAAGTAGCTTATACCCTTTATCAACTGTTATTCTTCCAACTGAAGAAATTATGATCTTATTATTTGATATATTTAATTCTGACTTAAGCATTTCTAATTTTTCAATTGGAATATGCTCTTTTGCAGGCAGGAGATTATGAATATAACCTTTATTTTTCCACCAAAAAATTTTTGAAACTAGCCTGTTAGCAGAGAAAAAACTATTCCCAACAAATTTTGTACACATCACGAAGCATAATGGCTCGATAAAGAAACCAAGTAAAAATCTTTTAAAAATAGAGATATCTAGAGCATCAAAACTAAAACCTCTGATTATCATAAATCTTGATTTTTGCCCAGCTAGAATCGAAGCAATTAGTATGTGAAAAGCTGCAAGTTGCACTCCAGAAAATAAAAGAATATCTGGCTTAATTTTTTTTAACTGATTTCTTAAATCTAAAATTCTTCTCAGACTTATACCTCTTCCAAACGACATGTCGTGGTATACCGGGACAAATTTAATATATTCATTAAGCTTAGAATGAATAATTCGATTATTATTGATAGTTGGACCACCAATATCTGTTCCTTTAATAAAATCTATTGCACATAAAGTCTTAACAATGTCTTTATTTGCCATGAATGTCCTTTATATAGAATTTATTTTTACGCTTTGAATTCTTTGATCGTAGATATCCAATTATTTTCTGATAAAAATTTAAACCCTTTTCATTATTTACAAAGTAATCTGAGGTATTACTGCCATGCTGTCTGTAAAGTTGTAGAGTCTGCGGCAAAATTAGCCTTACTTGTTTTTTATCAGCTAAATAACATAACCAATTATCATGTCCCTTAAATTCATCTGAAAATGGTAAAGCTTTTTTAAGAAAATCTTTTTTAAATGAACAGCAGCAACCCATAACCATTGAGGTCAAATTTATGCCAGCTTTATTTAGGTTTTTCATTTTTGTGTGGCCAAATGTATGATGATGCTTATCAGAAAGTAAACAATCATTAGTAATTACTTGAATATCTTGATTTTCTTCATGTAATTTAATGTGGGTTTCAACCTTATCAGGATACCAAATATCATCTTGATCAGATAAGAAAATTATTTCTCCTGTGCAATTAAGTAAAGCTTTTTCAAAATTTCTATATGCTCCCAGTCTTCTGTCATTAGTGATTATCTTCTTTTCAAAAGAAAAGTCTGATAAAAATTCTTGAGCTATATTTACAGTTCTATCAATTGAAGAATCATCAATAATTATTATTTCATTGATTCCCCGAGTCTGATTAGTAATAGATTGAAGCTGTTCCAATAGATATTCTTCTCCATTATATGTAGCTAAAGCAACTGATATCTTCATAGATTTTTTCTTATAAAGTGCAAATATTGCCTAATAAAGTAAATAATGAAAATTAGGATTATTCCAATTAAATTTATCTGAATGAACATCAATCTGAAGCTAGGTGCAAATCTGGAATCTGGAGGATAAGCTATATCCAAAACTTCTAACTCGTTTGAAGTAGACTCAATAACTGCTGACTTTTCAAAATTCTCATAAAGCTCTGATGCTATGAAACTTCTTATATTTTTTTTATTGTTAGCTGGATTATTCTCTAAATTAATGATTGTTTCTCTGAGTAAATCTGTGTTTCTTTTTTTTAGAAAATCAATTACAAATTGTACATAATCATTTGTTATAAGAGCTGACTCATTAGGAGCATTTGCTAAAAAAGAAATTCTTAGGAAGCCTCTACCAGTGTCGGGAAATATCTTGATATTACTTGCTCTCATTTTTCTTGCAATGCTTTTATTGTCACCTAGCTCTACCAATTCTTTAACTGTGCTTAGTTCTTTAAAACTTCCTTGATACTGCTCTCTCAAATGTTCTGCATACCCTCTTAATAATGATTCCGATGTAATAATTTCATTTTTTACAAAAATTTCAGGACAAAGTGCTAAGTTTGTTATAAGCAATGGGTCTGGATCACGACAAGAGTTAACAATTACAGTTGATTCTGCTTTATAAATTGGTGTAATGAAATTTGGCAGAGATACAGAAGTTATAAAGAAAAATAGAAAATAACCTACTAAGAATTTTATATTTAACTTTATATCTTTTATAACATCTATTATTGAAACCATTGATTGCCTTTCAAGAGCTATTAATATTTTAATTCCTTGATTTGATAGTTTAGAGTCTTTTCTCTAAATAATCTTTGATATTTTTATTAGAAAGTTTGTGATTTGGCTTAGATGATAAGTATAAATTTTTTAAGTATTTTGCTAATTCTTCCTCTTCATGCCACCAAAATAGTTTTTTCTCTTTCTCCAAGAGGCAAAGAAGTTCTAAATAATTATCAGTGAAATACTTTTTCCATACATCGTTTAGATACATTACAAAGGGGATATCTTCATAGACACATTTATAAAATACTGTTGAACCAGGATAAGGTATTAGAATGATAGAATTACGTTGATCTTCTTTACTCATTTTATCTAATAAGATTTTAGAATTATCATCTGCTTGCTTTTCTTTGGGATGAACTAAATGACTAAGTTGGCCGAATTCTTTTTCTAGCTTTCTATAAATTTTAAAATTCTTAAGATCTAAATTAATTTGATTAAATCCAACAATATGTTTTTGGGCAAAAATGCTCCCGTAAAAATCTAAAATATAGGCATTCTTAACTACCAGTTTATTATTAAAGCCTTCTTTAAATCTTTGCTGTTGAGTATTCTTATTGCCAAGTCCCCAGAAGTAAAATTCGTCACAATAAGATTCTTCAAATATTTGGTATGAATTCTTTTTAAATTCTCCGTAATTTCCTCCATGTTGTATTCCAATAATCCGTATAGGATTTTTAATAAGAGCTAATAAATTCCACGGATATTGCAAAATATGGCCATGAGCCAAATAAATCTCATTAGGAAAAGAATCAATAGATAATTCTTCAAAAAAGAAAAAGTCTGGTAATGCTTTAGATAAATTTAGATGTATTTCTGAGGGAATTATTTTTTTTAAATCTTCAAGGAAATTTTTCTTATTATCTTTATTAAAATTTAATTTTAACTTTTTTAATTTTTCGCTAAAACTTAACACTTGAATATCCTCTAGAACACCAAGTCTTTTTCTTTTGTTGTAAATATACAATTTCTTATTTTGAGGCAGAAAGGATAGCAGCATCTTAATAAATCTTTTAATCAAAAAGAATTTTTTTTGCTTATTTTGAATATTTTTCTTAAGGTACCATTCTTCTAAATGAAGACACTGATATGGGGGCATATTATTATGTTCATTAAGAATTAAAAAATTTTCTAACCAATAATCAAATAAGATTCTTATTCTCTTATTGTCTGAATGAGTTTTTTTAAATCTCAGCTCATTAAATTTTGCTTTAATTAATTCTTTATAGTCACTCATCTTTTTAACTACAATTTTTGTTTTTTAATAAGCTCTAAGTTCTTCATTGCAATTTCAGGATTATTCTCAAGAAACTCAACAATATCATTACAATTATATGTATTATCTATAAAAGATGAGGCAATCTCATTAACAACCTCTAAATCAATCGCAAAATCTACTGTAAGTCTAAAATTACTTTTATTCTGATTATTTTTTATGGAGCAGAGAGAGTACTTATTATTTCGATATATGCCAGGTGTTACGTGCTCTCTATCTTCTAAAGTAAGTTTAGTTTTACTAATATCTTCTAGCACGCTAGTTTTAAAGCACTCAACATGCATTCCAAGAGGAAATGTTTCATCAAGAATTGTTGAAGCATAATCAATAGACTTATTAGACATAATTTTTTTAACGGTTTTATCAATAATTTCCGGGCAAATTAATGGGCAATCCGCATTAATTCTTGTTATGTAGTTGGCTTCATATAGCTTTGCGCAATCTAAAAATCTCTTTAATACATCATTTTCAGATCCACGAAAAAAACTAACTTTATTCTTTTTAAGCAAATCGCATAAAACATCATCTTTGCTATTAGTAGTTGTAGCTACCACCAAGCGAATTTTATTATTTGTAATAATTTTTATTCTGTTTATCTGGTAAATGATGCTTGGAATTCCGCAGACTTCTTTAAGTATTTTTCCAGGCAATCTAGAAGAGCCCATCCTTGCTTGAAGAATTATGAGCATATTAAATAGCTGACCAACCACCATCCACTGGTAAAGTTATCCCGGTGATATAAGAAGATTCATCGCTCGCAAGAAAAACTACTGACCCAACAATATCCTCAACATTTGCCATCCTCCCCATTGGAACAAAATACTCGTATTTATCGGTAAAGCTTTTAGGCTGATTATTTGCAACACCACCAGGTGCAACTGAGTTTACCCTTACATTGAATTTTGCAAAATAAGAGCTTAAATATTTAGTTAAACCAATACTTCCAGCTTTTAAAAATGGGTAGTCAGGTTCTGTTTCAAAATCACAATCATCGTATAACTTCATCGGTGGCGCTCCGATTCCATAGATTGAGGAAATATTTATTATTGATCCACCCCCATTTTGCGCCATTTTTTTTCCAACTAATCTTGAAGGGAAGAATATTGCTGAACTGTTGACTTTAATAGAAGCTTCCCAAGTATCAGCATCGTCATCAAGATATTTTTTAGTTGGTCGCCAAGCAGAACAATTCACAAGAATATTTATTGCCCCAAATGATTTCTCAATTTCCTCAACAGTATTCTTAACTTCAGCTTCTTTAGATGCGTCCATTATTACTGCCTTGATGTTATTCTTTTTGAATTCCTCTTTGATTTTGTCATTATTTGAGTTTGATCTTGACGCTACAATGACTTTTGCACCTTGTTTTGCTAGAGCACATGAAATACCAGAACCTATAAGACCCTTGCCACCAATTACAAATGCAACTTTATTTTTGAGGGAAAACATCAATTTAATACCTTAAGTTTTTTGTTAGTAAATAATCTTTTTCTTCCATATACCATTTTTTTTCATGCACTAGATGAACTTCTTTAATCAATAAATCATAATTTAGATATGAGTTAATATCTAATAAAAGTTTCTTCAGCTTATTCATCTTATCTGCCCCTATTGGCTCTAAAATCCTTCCAAGTGGTATGTGTGCCCACGAAGACTGTTTTTTAGGAATGTCTTTAACATTTGAAACAATACTTTCTCTAAATCTAAATATTTCTTTTCTCTCATCAACTGCTTTCAGAACAATGCAGCCATCCTTGTGCATTTGAATACCGAAAATTTTTAATTTGAATGCATCAAAAGAATAATTTTTCATGATATTCTTTGCTGTCTCTACTACTTTATTATCTTGAGAGTCATTAGGCCATTTAAGTACTGCATACTCTACTCCCAAATTTTCCTCTTTAACCAGATAGTAAAGTGCGTCTGACAAGACAAAATTTATTCTCTGATATATTTCACCTATAAAATCCAAAAAATTATTTTCAAAACTTATGCCAGATAAGATAGCAAAAACATTTACATCGATTGGTATTGGATTTCTTTCTTGTAAAGATTTTTTTGAGAAAAATTTTCTTGAGTTTAGAAGATCATCATTAAAAAAGTCATCTTGATTATTAATTTCATTACCAACTTTTTCATAACTCTTTTTTAAAGCTATATAATGGCTGCTGTTAGGAACCATCTAAAATATCTTTCACCATGTTAGACATATCAATTTTCTTAGCAATCACTGAATCTGATCTAAGTGCTTCTCCAATAGGCTTATTTACTTTATATTTTTTGTTTAATCTATCTAGTCGAGAATTATTTGGATCAAGAGAATCAGGAATAATGACATACATATTTTGATAAACATAAGTTCTGGTACTTTCGACATCAGTAAATAATTCCTCATATAATTTTTCGCCAGCTTTTAAGCCAGTTTCAACTACTTTAATTTTTTTATTGTGCTTTGAAAATTCATTAGCTAAATGGCCAATTGTTGCAGCCCCCATATCAGATATGAAGATCTCACCACCTATTAAATCCCTGCAAGACTCAATACAAAGGTCAACAGCATCTTTTATAGATATAAAGAACCTGCTCATATTTTTATCAGTAACAGTAATATCTTTATTATTAATTATTTGATTCCTAAAAATTCTTCCTACTGAACCATTAGTGTTCCATACATTGCCAAATCTTACACAACCAATGTTTACATCATTATCTCCAGTCTGATTATTTGCACTTATAGCTAATTTCTCTGCTAATAATTTAGTTGTTCCCATAAGACTGGAAGGATTTACAGCTTTATCACTGCTTGTTATAAGAACTTTTTTTACATTATTTTTAATTGCTGCAGAAACCACATTATTTGTACCAATTACATTTGTTTGCATTGCTTCAAAAGGGTTGTATTCATTTAATTCTACATGTTTTAAAGCAGCACAATGATAAACTTCTTCAACGTTGTTAAAAGCCTGAATTAGTCTTTTTTCATCTCTAATATCACCAAGAAAAACTCGTAAATTCTTTGAAAATTGAGAAAATTCATTTTTTAGATTGAATAAACCATCTTCATTATTATCGAATACACAAACTTTTTCTCCGTCATCTAACAATCTTTTTGCAAGCTGCTTCCCAATTGATCCGCAAGCGCCTGTTATTAATACTCGTTTCATTTCTATATTAAATTTTCTAGCTTAATGTGCTCACCTTTGGAAATAGGCTTTACAATTTCTCTTCCAATTATCTCTTCACTTCTGGATGGTTTTATTCCATCTTTAGGGCATGGTCTGAGAGCTTCTATAACATCTTCGGTAATTTTTTCATTAGCATTTAGATCTCTCTTTGCACGAAGACATCTTTGTTGAACAATCACTGTTTGCTGTTCATTGCTTTCAACTCTCTTAACTCCATCTCCAAGCATTGATTCTAACAATCTTGTTTCTTTTACCATTTTTTCCCACTCTTCAGGATTAATCGCAAAACCATGATCAGGTCCTTTTCTATTCCTATCATCAGTAAAATGTTTTTCTATTACTCTTGCTCCCATAGCAATAGAACCAAGAACACTTGTCCATGCAGGCATATGACAACTTAGTCCTAAAATGACATCAGGATAAAGTTCTTTAAAAGTAGAAAGGACATTTAAATTTTGAAAATGAGCACTTTCAATAACGCCTTCATAGTTTGTATTACATTGCATCAGACAAATATCTGAGCAATTTTTTTGCAAAGTACTCATTGCATGCTTAACTTCATCAATATTTGCAGCTCCAGTTGCTATCAAGACAGGCTTACCTTTTTTTGAGATTTGATCGATGATTTTTGTGTAAGTTATATCTCCAGAACCAATTTTATATGCATCTACATTTTGTTCTACAAAATCAACCAAATATTCTGAATAAGGACTGGTAAAAAATCCTACATTATATTTGTGGGCTTCTTCACAGAGCTCTTCAGTCCATTCTCTATTCAATGAAGCTCTATCATAAGTTACTGATACTGATTCTTTCCATTTTGACTGATGTGTTTCCACCGAGCTATCTAGATTTTGAAATCCAACATCACTTACAAGAGTCTCGGCGGTATAATGCTGAAATTTAACAGCATCCGCCCCATGATCAGCAGCAATTTTGATCAAAGTCTTCGCTCTATCTAAGCTTCCATCGAAATTTGATCCTATTTCAGCAATAAAATATGTAGGTTCGTTTATGCCAATACTTTTATTAAAAATTTTCATAGATTAAATATTAGTATCTGATTATATCTTATTAAATAGTCGAGATAGTAACTTAAATACTAAGATTTCTTTTCTCAATTAGCTTTTCTGCAAGCCAGTGATCATATGAACTATTTATTCTTATGCTTTCACCAGGAAGAAGACAGATATGACCAACTTTTGATTGGTTATCAAAGGAATTTTTAAAATTTTGATTAGCTTTAAAAATTGTTATTGCACCATTTTCTTTAAAAATTGGATTTCTTTCAATTTTTAGAATTCCTTCATTAGATTCAAACTTTTTTAAACCATTTTCTGTATGTTTGAAAAGGTTACTGAGTTCTTCATCAACACTTATAAGGCCATCAAGATTAAATATTTTTATGGTATTTATAGCCCAGTCAATATGCTCATTAGTTCTTAATGGTGAATTGATATTTAAAATACAAAAGAACTCTGTTTCAATTTTCTTATTATTAAGAAACTTTTCTATTGAATCTAAGAAGTCTTCTCTTCTTGAAAATTTAGCACTTCCATCTTCATTTCTATTATGTGGAATAATATTTAGTGTATTACTAGCAAGGCTCAATACTTCTTCACTTTCGCTAGATACAACAATTTGACTAATATTTTTTGTTTTTTGTAATTCTTCTAAAGTATACATAATCAATGGCTTGCCACTTAACTCATTTAGAGGATGTTTTTCTCTAACATTATTCTGAGTAGACGCTAAAACAATAGCTGTGACCATTGGCATAATTCCATCAGTATTTCTGTTAATGAAATCAGTCTTAATCTGCCTTCTGGTGCTTAGAATCTTTTCTTTATTTTTGGATAAGCTATTAGGGTGTTGTCTGTAATAAAATAATTTGCTTTCTACATTGCCTGGAGTATGGTTTTGTATAAATCTTAACCACAATTCATAGCCATCTTGACAAGAATAGTCCTCAATATAGCCTCCGAGCATTTTTAAAACTTTTGTTCTAAACATAGTACAAGCGCCATGTGCAGGCATATCTAGGAGATTAAGCTCTTCAACTGGCCTAAGAATTACTTCACTTAAAATATTATCCTGATCATCTACTTCAAAATAATTTGGGTAGACTAAGTCCTTATCTAAATTTGAATCAAGATAACTTGAAAGTTCATGAAGAGCATTTTCAGATAAATAATCATCAGCATCTAATCTCATGATATATGGACCTTTCGCAAGTCTTAATGCAATGTTATTAGAGACATTTAGGCCTTTATTTTCCTGATTGATGATTATTATTTTTTCATCATTTTCATAATCTTGAAGTATTTTTTCAGTTTCATCAGTTGAACCATCATTAATTATGATTAATTCCCAGTTAGTAAGTGTTTGGTCAATTACACTATCAATAGATTTTTTTAAATATTTCCCATAGTTATAGGCTGTTATATAGACTGATACTTTTGGCATTTATTTATCTAAAAAATTTTCAAGGACTATATTAAACTTTTTATCTGAATCAAGCAGCATGGTTATAAATTTATTTTCTTCATTTTTAGAATGATTAATTTCATTACTTAATTGATAAACTAAATCCTCAACAGTCTTACATGATGGAAATATTTGATAAGGCAGTGCATCATCTTCTACATTGAAATTTGATTGATCAATTGAAAAAGTTCTCTTTCCTATTAGGCATGCTTCTATAAGTGCAATAGAATTTATACCAATAAAAACATCATAAAAATTTAAAGAATCTTCCCAATAAACATTAGGATCTTCCATTATTTCTGAATCTAAATATTTTTCTTTAGGGTGCCTTCTTAGGTATAAATCAATATTTAATTCTTTTTCTTCAATTACGTTTTTTAGATTACTTATAAATTGATTATTTTTAGTTAAAAAGACACTTTCAAATGATTTTGATAATGTATCAGGTTGAGACAATATGCATAATTTTATATTTTCTTTATTGGTTATATTTACCTTTTTATTCTTTAATCTGCTCAATAAGTGTGGGTGTCCAACTTTATGAAGTTTGTCTTTTGAAAACCCAAAGCTGATAAATTTTTGTTTAACAAATTCATCAATCACACATATCTCATCTGTGACATATTCAAGGCTGTCGCCATCAAAAAGTCTGTCATAACCTTTCCAGTGATCAAAGAATCCTAAAGAATCAATATTTGCTATTTTTGCTGCTTTTATTAAATTGCAATTTGATAAATCTACATATTTTGAACTCAAAGTAGAAATAATATTCGTGATTTTATTATTTTTAAAAAATTTTAACCAAAAATCCTGATCAACAACCGAGCTAATTTCATAGTCTGGAATAACCTCTATAGATTTTAGAATTGGAGCAGATAGATTATGAGAGACGATAATGGTATCAAATTTATTTATCAACCCTTTTAGATTTAGTTTAATGAAGTTTGTTCCGCCTGGATCTTGCAAATAAATAAGGGTTTTTCCCTTATTTTTCATCTCTCAACCCAGCTGCAACCTTTTTGATAGCTGTTAAATATTCATCAACAGTTTCAACTGTATTTGGATATTTACAAATATCGGTTATCAAAAGATCGCTCTCCCACATTCTTTCAGCTACTGGACATATTCCTTTTGTATAATCTACAGCAATATCATTGTAATCAAATGGAAATTTACCATCCCCATATGCTTTGAAATTCTGATAAATTGGTTCAAGGTATAAAGGATTCATATAACCTTCTAAAATTGAAACACCTTCAGCTTTCATTGCTAAAGCAAATTCGTTTCTTGTGAAGCCTGCGATTTTCTCATTGAATCTCATGGCAAAAAGGTAAAATACATGCTCACAATCACCTTCAATATGTGGTGGCTCAAGAAAATCAATCTCAGCTAATAATTTTGCCAAATATAAGGCAAGGTTTACTCTATGATTTGTAAGGTATTCTAGCTTATCAAGTTGGGCAACACCCACAGCTGCACATAATTCTGGCAATCTGTAATTAAAGCCAAGTTGATTTAACATGTTTTCTTTATCTATTTTTCCAACTGTGACTTCACCATGATTTCTTTTTAACTGCATATGAAGCGCAAAATCATCATCATTTGTAAGAGCCATACCACCCTCACCTGTTTGGATAACTTTATGATAATTTAAACTTAAAATTCCGATACTTCCTACCTTACCTGCCATAGTGTCTTTATATTTAGCTGTTGGTGATTGAGCATTATCTTCCATTAGCTCTATTCCGTGCTCATCAGCAATTTTTTTCAACTCATGTAATCTTGCTGGATGTCCAAAAATATTTACCGCTAGAATGCCCTTGGTCCTTGGTGTTATTTTATTTTTAACAGATTCGGGATCTAAGCCATAAGTAACATCCTCAATATCAGCAAAAACTGGAACTGCGCCTTGCATTAAGATTGCTGAAGCTGTTGCAGACATTGTAAAAGGTGATGTAATAACTTCATCACCTGGGCCTATACCTGCGCTAGATACTGCTGCATGTGCAGCAGAAGTAGCAGAGTTAAAAGAAATTACATGTTTTACATCAAAAATTTCTTTGGCTCTTGCTTCCATGTCTTTAACATATTTTCCGCCTAGAAATCTATCACCAGGTCTGCCTGAAAAACCAGAAAGCTCACCATCTCTTAATAAATCGAGAACAAGCTTTTCTTCTTTTTCATCTATCATTGTTGAATGTTTAGGGTAAGGAATTACTCTTACTGGATCGCCACCAAGTATAGCTAACTTATCTTTGTTACTTTTCATTTTTTATATCATCTAATATTTTATGGACTTGTAATGCACTATTTATGTCACATTTATTAACTTTTTTTTCAATTATACATTCTTCAATGTTTTTGTAAGCATTAGAAAAACACTCATTCCATTTTGTATTTATCTCATTTTCAGCGATTTTATTAAAGTCATAATTTTCATCTCTTATAACTTGACCAATTACAAGCTTCTGACCTCTCTGCATAATTTTTATACGTCCTTTCGTAAAAATTAGGTCTAGCTCTATTAGCACATAATCGACATCTTCTAGACAATTTATATTTATAGGCGAATTATTAAAATTTAAAGTGAAATCTGCAAAAATTTCATTATTGCACTGATTCAAGTACCTGGTTTTAACGCTATCTGGATTTCCCAAAAACCAATTCAGAATATGAAGTATATGGCTACCATTTGTATATAAGTCTTTTGTATAGTAGCAGTTTCCTTTAATAAATTTTCCATAAGTGCCTTCTTGTACTTTTCCTGCCTCTCTTTCTAATTCTTCGTTCCATCTTCGAAAATAATTCACATATATATTTTGATTCGCAAGACTTTCATTAATATTTTTTATTTCTTTTAAAGAGTTTGTTAAAGGTTTCTCGCAAAAAATATCACTAATTTCATGGTCAATTAAAAATTTTATTACTTCATAATGTAATGAAGTTGGCACAGCAACAATAACTAAATCTATTTCGTTTTCTAAAATCAAATCTTTATAAGAATTATAAGAATTTTTAATTTTATATCTTTCTCTAGCTGATTTTAGTTTGCTCTCATCTGTATCTGAGATACCGATAATTTCATAGTTCTTATTTTGTTCTAATGCCGCAAGATGATTAAGCGTACTTTCTGAATTATTACCATAAGATTGAACCACATCACCACAACCAATTATTGCTGTTCTAATTTTCATTCTGCGCCAAACATATGGTACAAGTATTTATTTCTTTCCAGATATTCAAATACTTTTTTTAGGTCAAAATTATTGTCATCATTATAGAGATTTTCAAAGATTTCTCTTACCAGGATAAAATTCTTTTTATAGTTTACTGCAAAGTTTAAATCTGGTTTATTCAGATAATCATACTTATCAACTGCTTCAAGATAAGCAGAGGAGAAGCTCTCATTATTATAAATAAAAGAGGAGGGATGCAGGTCCGGATCTTTGTAAACTTCATATGATTTATACTGTGAGGCCAATTGCGTTGCATAAACCTGAACGCGCAACCCAATGGAAAATAAAGTTTTGTTATCTGTATTTGAATATTCCTTGGTTATATTTCCAACGTAATCAACCTTATTATTTGCATGAATATCAATAACATCATCAATTATTTCACTATGAACAAGAGGATTATCTCCAAGTATTTCTACAATATTCTTTATATTAAATTTTTCTGCCGCCTTAACCTGACGTTCCATTATGTCTTCAAGAGAGCCTCTATAAATATCCCAATTATTTTTAATACAAAGCTTTTCTAGGTCATCATCAGTAGGGTGAGTGCTTGTACAGATAATAATTTTTGATAAATTTTTTGATCTGCTTACCCTATCGTAAAGGTGTTCAATCATTGGTTTATCCAAGATTTTAATTATATTTTTTTTGGGCAATCTTGATGAGCTAAGTCTCGCAATAATGAGTGCACCGTATTCAAGGTCAGTCATTTTCAGGATTATACACTATCTCATTCTTAATTTGTTCTGACAAGATTCTTGCACCCAAAACTGACAGATGATCATCGTCTCCATAAAAAAGATTATCATTCATGTAAGCTACACATCTATTTTCCATGAAGGAGTTACAAAAAATCTTTTCTGGGTAAATTCTAATTACATCATCTTTTTTGATGCTGTCCAAAATTTCATAGCTTTTGCTTGCTCGATCTAGAAAAACATCATAGGAAGTAGAAAGATTATCAGTGCTTCTATTTAATAATTTGTTACGAGTGACAACTGTTGGAACATGCCAGCCAACTTCTGGGACTGGATAGACAATAATTATTTTCTTTCCCAAAGATGAAATTTTTTCAACTGTTTCAAACAAAGAAGACTTAAAAGAATCCATAAAGTTTTGATTCAATTTATTGTCAAAACTTATAACAATACTATCGCCATACTCAACTCCACCCTCTCTATTATCAAAGCGTTTTTGTTCAACAAATAGAGGCCATCTTGAATGCAAAATTACATATTCTATTTGATCATTTGAAGCTAAGTATTCAAATGCATAATCTATATCATCATTACAATCAGCTCCAAAGTTGTCATTTTTCTTAACAATGTTAATAATTGGAGGGCATCCATATAAAATAATTTTGCTAACAGCATCGTCTTCAGCAAACCCTCTAGATAAGGCATCAGCATGGCTATCACCAAGAATTAAAAATTTAGAATCTTCAACTAAACACCACATTTCTTTTTGCTTATTGCCAACACAAGCATCTATTTCATTTTCAAAAATAAGATAATTTGCCAATTCGTCATCACTAAACCTTTCCATATATCCTTCAGTAAAGTGTCCTCTCAAACCGAAAGTTGCCAAAATAATTGCTAAGGCAGATGAAGAAATTAAAATTGGCTTAAAAGATAATTTTTTTCTATTTCTAATTGGTGTTTCAATAAATTTGTAGCTTAAAAACGCTAATACAAAAGTTAAAAAAATTAAAAAAGCATATTGATATAAACTTAATTCAGAAATATTTAAAATTCTTCCAAATACGAAAAGTGGTTGATGCCAGAGATATGCGCTGTAACTTAATAAACCAATAAAGACTAATAAATTAGTGGAAAGAAGTTTTCCTATAAAAGTTGTTTCATTTCCATAGACAAGTAACAAAAAACATCCCAAACATGGTATCAATGTTGAAATGCTTGGGGTTGGTGTCTCTGAATTATATAGAATCATTGGAAATAAAATTGCAAAAAATCCAATTATTGATGCCAGATTATTAATATAACTATTTTGATTAAGAGATTTCTTTGAGATATACATTGCAGCAACACCAATAAGCAATTCCCATGCTCTAAAAGGAAGCCAGTAAAATTTAGTAGAACTATCTACAAATTCTGGGATTGAAGTAATAGTTAAGCTAAGAAGCAATAACAAATAAATTATCATTTCTTGAGATCTTGAAGATAATTTCCAAATCAAAATCATTAATAAAGGGAAAAATATATAAAATTGCTCTTCAACAGATAGGCTCCATGTATGTAATAAAGGTTTCAATTCAGAGCCAACATCAAAGTAATTTGAATCAAGCCAAAAGAAAATATTTGAGGCAAAAAAGATTGTTGAAAATAAACTTTGAGAAAATTTTCTCATCTCGCCAGGTAATAAAATAAAATATGCCAATATGCTTGAAAAAATAAGAACAGTAAATAAAGCAGGAATTATTCTTCTAATTCTTCTTTCATAAAAATTGCTTATTGTAAATTTACCTTTTTCAAGATCATTTAGAATTATTCCACTTATAAGGTATCCGCTAATTACAAAGAAAATGTCTACGCCAAGAAACCCACCGGAAAATAAAGAAATTCCTGCATGAAAAAGAATTACTGGTAGAACAGCTATTGCTCTTAAACCATCAATGTCTTTTCTGTATTCCAAATTATATTTTTCTTAAAAACTTATTGGCGATTTTTGATAAAAAATTAAGCTTACGAGAACGCATAAAATTTATCTGCAAGTTTAGTCTATAGATATTTCCCTCTGCTTCATACGGATCAATTCTATGCCATGAACTATCATTAATAAAAAAAGCTGCAAAAGAATTAGGTTGTGGTTTATGATCATGTACAATTTCAAGATTGGGATTTTCATGGAAACTATGATTTTCTTGGAGCTTATTCCAGCCATCCTCAGCTTTATGATCACTAGCAAATTGTGTTCCCCCTATTTCACGATTGATTCCATCTGAAAAACCAAAATATAGCAGCATCCCTACAAGTTTTCTTTGATTATCTCTATGAAATGCGATTCCTGATCCTGGCGGATAACAACTTAGTTTAAAATTCATATAAACATTTTCATAATTCAAGAAGTCGTATAAACCAATGGAGTCGTTTTTATCTCTTAACTTAAGGGGCTTCACATTAGATATGGATAAACCTAAATCCTCATAAATTTTATTAGCAAATTTTTGTGAATGAAGACTTTTAAACAATTTTGGAAGATATTCTAAACCTCTCTGTTTAAATATTTCCTGAAACTTTTCAATTGTGTCTCCTTCATACCCTCCACCCAAAACTCTATGATTTGAATTAGCAAATTCTTTTAAAGAGTGTCTTACAGGCTTCCATCCAACACTTTTATCATGTTCGCTCTCATTTGTGAAACTAATAACTTCTTTCTCAAGTTCATAATAAAAACCATCTTTTAAAAAATTATTTGAATAGCCAAGTGGATAGTTAGGAGTATTTGCATGAAGTAATCTTTTATTTTCAATAATGCTCATCTATTAATTTCTTTGAAATAATTTCCCGAATTTACTTTAAGCTTTACTTTTTCAAAGCTTTCATCATCTATTGGCTCCCAGTATATTGAATTCTCTTCTTTTTGTGAAATTAAATTAATATCTTCGAAATTGTTTTGAATTTCTCTTAAAATTTTACCTGCTAAAATTGTTGTGTCATAAAAAACTTTATTTCTTATGACTTCATAAGAATCTTCATGACATATTCTTATTTCATGTATTTCTATAATAGGTCCAGCATCATAATCTTCGTTCATTTGATGTGCTGTTAAAAAAACTTTTTCACTATTAAATATTGCCCACTCAACGGCACAAGAACCTCTATATTTAGGGAGAAGTCCAGGATGTATGTTAATTACTCCATATTTCATCATATCTATTGTTTCTTTATGAATTTTTCTCGGTGTACCAGCATTAAATAAACAGTGAATATTAAGATCATCATAAAGTTTATGAGCCATTTCAGAATTATGATTATCAACAAAATAAAATTCAGAAGATGAGTACTCTTTTAGTTTAGTTAATCTATTTTCATATAATTCTTTGAACTTTCCTCCTGTTCTTTCATTCCATATATTTGTACTTTTTGTAGTCTTTAATTTTGAATCACATATTACGTAATAATTTCTTAAATCATTTTTATTAAATGAATCAAGAAAAAAGGGCAAAAGAGGGTGATCTATAGTTGTTAAAATTCCAATATTCTTCATTTTAATTACTTATATATTGTCTCTAAAAGAGTCTAAAAAGAAAACTATACTTTTATTGTTAAGGAAAGATAAGAAATTTCCTTCAATATTCGACATATCTTTTAATATGCTTTTAGTAAACATGAGATTTAACAAATAATCATGCCTCATAAGAGAATAAATAAAATTTTCTCTTTCATTATCAATTAGTTTAATAGCTTGCTTGTTGTACCACTCATTTTTTTTAGTTTTTGATGTAAATAAATCAAATCCTTCTATTTCTAATTTTGCAAAAGAGATCTCACTAGCAATAAAAAAAAGAGTACGCTGCAGGTTCATCAGTGATGCCGAGTGTGGAAATTTAGGCAATTCATTAAAAGAAGATGGCAGTATTGATATCTCAGATTGATATGTTGAAAAAATACTCAAAGTTTCATATTTTTCTTTAATTTTTTTTAAATTTTCACTATTGCTTCTTAACCATAAATTACCGGTTATAAGGAAGATTTTTTTTATTTTCTTCATTACTTCATCAGGAAGAAGTTTATTAGTAATTACCAAATCATATTTGGAGAAATTTTTTTCAGATAAATTAGTCTTAGGGCCTAGGTACAAAATATTTTCATATTCATGGATATTCGAAGATGGAATTTTTTTTATCTCTTTGGTATTAATTTCTTTTAATCTTTTAATTAAATTTTTATCTGATTTGAAAAAATTATAAATTTCATGATCTAAAAAATATTTAATATATTTTTGATGAAGATTTTTATCAGCTTTAATTCTCCCCTCAATCACATTAATACTTTCATACAACCTATATCTATATGCATGAAAAAATCGTAATCTTTTAAATTCAACCTCGTAACCTAACCTAAATAACTTTTTAATTAGAAACGCCTGAATTGAGTTTAATTTATTTGTTTTCTCAATCTTATAATTAAGGACATATCCCAAAAAAATTAATGAATAAAAAACTGGGACTCCCCCTAAAAAATTTCTAAAAAAATACATTCTAGATTAGAGGACCTCATCATACGGGAATCTTATTCCATCAAAACCTACCATAATTCTTTTTAAATGAAAGAGGTCTTCTTGATAATTATTTATTCCCTTGATTGCACTTGGTGAACAGAGAATTCCTTTACTTTTTAATATATCAATCACATTTTGATTGTAATGAATTTCCTGGCCTTCAGGATAGGAATAGTGTTCTATTTGATGGTTCAATTTATTTTCAAGGATTTCTAAGCTTTTTGAAATTTCTTCATTAAGCTCATCATTGCTTAAAGCACTTAAAATACTGTGGTTTAAACTATGTCCTCCCACCGTAAATAGATTTTTTTTATCTAGTTCTATTAGCTGATTCCAATTCATTGATAGGTAATTAGGATTATTACATGATGGTTCCATTTTAGTTTGTTCAATTAATTCATTTATAACTCTATTCTTTGTTCCATTAGATTCTTTTTTGCAAAATGCTTTTATATCAAGAAGGGCTAAAAACTTTTCGTCTTCAGTTTTTAGGCTGAATTGTATTTTCTTATCAAGTCTCATTGTAATTTGCTCTTGCTTTGTTCTATTTAATAGATCCTCTAGAACATCAACCCAAAACATTTTTTTTGTGCCAATCATGCCTGAAGATATATAAAAGATTGCTGGAATTTGTAATGCCTCAAGTATAGGTAATGCGGTAGTGTAATTATTTTCAAATCCATCATCAAAACTAATAACTACTGGGTTTTTAGGAATTTCGGATGATTTTCTTATTTCAATCCACTCATCTATAGATAATGGATAGCAATTATTTTTTATAAATTCCATCTGTCTACGAAATTCTTCAGACGGTATATGTTTTCCTTGTCTATTGCATATACCCCTATTTTCGTATGAAGTCACACCATGGTATAGCAAGATTACAAGCTTATCCTCAGTCTCCTTAAGAAAATTATTTTTATATTCTTTGGACATAATTTTCAAATTTCTCTGCAAGACCGATTTTTAATTCTATCGGCATAGATGAATAGTATCTTCCAATCTTATTTTGTTTTCTGAACTTTGGCTTCTTATTGTTAAAATCTGAAATTGTTTGCTTTACTAAATCATATGCAAGTAAGGTTGTGTGATAGCGTAATTGAAAAATTTTCATATCATTTGTCAGTGCAATGCTTTGAGAGTATGAAATGTCACCTGTATCTAAATCTGGATCAACTTTATGAATAGTTACCCCTATGTTTTCAAAGTCATTATGATAAATAGACCATAAATCTGAATCCAAACCTCTATATTCTTCGGCAATACCTCTATGAATATTAATCAAATTACCATTGAAGTACTCTATTAAAGGGGTTTTAATTAAGCCTGTTCCAAATACAATTCCATAATTAATTTGTCTTTTGGCAAGAATATCCAATACCTTTTCATCATTAATATCAAAAAAAGATTTCGTTTCAGAATATATCGATTGAATATTTGTAATTTTATTGAATTTTATCTTTTCAAATTCTGTTTCTTCTTCTTCTAAGTAAGGTCCAGTTAAGAATTTTGAAACGTGTTTTTTTTCTTCAAAAATAGCTAGTTCTAATGGAAGATTGTCTTCCAGCATTTTGTTAATAAAAAACCTATGATGTGGTGTATCTGAAGACAGAAGCACTATTTTAGGCTTCATATTCCTATTGAAAGATTTTTATGGATATTACGTCCCAGATAAACAAGATTTCTGAATTCATCTGGATTTATACTTAATGCATGGTCTCTTATTGTTGTGTCTGATTTATCCAGAGTAAAATGTTTCTCGATAACTTTTGCACCTCTCATTATTGCCATTAAGGGAACTTCTATTCCCATAGAATGGTCAGAAAGGCCAGAAAGGCCAGATTCTGTAAAGTCTTTTGGGAAATTTTTTAAATTCCACGGTAATGAAGGGTACTCTGACTTGCACCATAAGTACTTTACATTATCAAATTCTGAGAATGGAAGTTCTTCATTCTCCCACATACCTAGCGAAAGAAAGGTTTCTTTTCCTTCACCAAGAATTTTTTTTACTAATTCTGGATTATCAATTACTGTTCTGCTGGCAATTTTGTACCTCTGATGGTCAATGCATTTAGATAATTCAAGAGCTTCTTCGTGAAATATTGAGAACATTAATTCTATCTCGTAATAATCGCTCCATTTTTTTAGCTTCAAAATAGTGTTTTCATCTAGATTGTTTATCTCACCTTCTTTATCTCTCCATCCAAGCTGAAACTTTGCTATGTCAGCTCCAGAATATTTAGCCTGCTTTATGAGCTCGCCAGCTAAGTCGTGATTTCCGTTATGATTTAAACCTATTTCTGCTATAAATATCATTTTTTAAGATTAATGTTTAAAAAGTTAAAAACTTCATTAATTGCTGCCATTTGAGCTTTGGTTTCTGATTCAAATGTTAAGCCAGCTATATGGGGAGATATTATAAGATTTTTGTTAGAAACAGAAGCTTTAATTATATCATTGCTTTTATTTGAGATATTAAATTCATCATGTATCACATCTAGGCCACAGCCTCCAAGATGTTTACTCTCAAGCGCTTCTATTAATGCTTTCTCATCTATAACTTCTCCTCTAGAGGTATTTATTAAAAAAGAGCCTTGTTTCATAGAGAAAATTCTTTGTCTATTTATTAAATTTTTTGTTGAATCATCAAGGTGTACGCATGGAGCTAGAATATCTACTTCGCTAATCATACTATCAATGGAACTATAAACTTTCACCCAATCATCAGAAATTCTTACATAAGGGTCAAATGCATAAACCTTCATATCAAAAGCATTACAATATTTCGATAAATTAGAACCAATTCTGCCATATCCTAGAATTCCAATACTCTTTCCAATCAATTCATGGCCTCTAAATTCATCTTCTGATTTTCTCCATTTTCCTTGGGATACAGAATTAATAGCTGGATTGCATTTCTTGAGAACCATCATAAGAAGTGTAAAAGTGTATTCAGATGAAGCATAAATTTGATTCACGACATCTGTGCCTTTTAGAGAAAAGAAAGAAATGCTTTGCTCCTCAAGAAATGTTTTATCAATATGATTTGAACCAGTTGAGGGAGTAGCAAGTATCTTTAAATTACTAAATTTTGATAAGATATCAGAATTAATTGAGTAAGTTGGACATGGACTGCATACCCAACCAGAAAATTTATGTTCTTCCTCAAGTTTTAAGATCTCTTCAGGTTTTGACTTATAGGCATAAATAACTTTTTCACTATTTAAAAGCTTCTCATTATCTGGCAAAAAATCAATTGGTGCAGTAATTAATATTTTCATAGAAGTTTTATACCTAAATTATTTAAAAAGCTTGCTAATGTTTCTTTATTCTTTTTCTGACGATTATCATAACAAAGGATTAGTGCTAATAAACTACCAACAAAAAAGAAGTAAATTATAGATGAAAATATAAGACTCATAATATTTGATGAGATATATTCAGATATCATTCTTGACATGGTAGAAGTGAAATAAAGAACTGCTGGAATCATGATTCCAGAAACCAATAAATAAAAATTATTTAATTTTAATCTTGATGAAATTACTGCTGTTACTAAAAAAAGGTGTATACAGACAACCGTAAATGTTTTTATAGCAACAGAATTGAAGGATTGAAAATCTGGTGAAAGACTATTTGGAATCAAAAGAAAGCAGCTGATTGAAAGTGATATTAAATTTATTGGCACTCCAAGAAAAACATGGGTCATCGTCTTCTCCTGTGCAAGATTAATATTTGCCATAAAATGAGTTACAAAATTTATTCCGAAAGCAAAAGAAAGAATAAATAAACAAAGATAGGCATCTTTATAGGCTTCCCCGCCAATAATGCTTATTATTATGTCAGAATTTACTGATATAAAAGATGCAATACTTACTCCAACAAAAAGACTTAAACAAAAGGATGATTCCACAAATCTTTTAAATTCATCTAGATTTTTTTCAGCTAATTTACTACTTTCTCTTAATAATAATCTTTCAAATGGTGCTGCTAGCAACAAAATTAAACTTGCAATTTTAAATGAGATAGAAAATATGCCTTGATCATATTCACCGTAAAAATATTCTATAAGCCATCTATCTGCAATACCTACGAAAAAAACAAAAATTGCATAAAAAACTAAGGGCCTAGAGAAATCAAAAATTTCTTTTAGATTTTTTGATATATGATTCTTTAAAGTGCTATCAATCAATATTATTCTTTTTCTAAACGCGAGTAAAAGCCCAACAATCATCAAAAAAGATTGATAAAAAATATTGTAGAAAAAATAATTACTTAAATTTAGAATTTCGAAATAGTACAAAATTACTATTGATGTGGCATTTAAAATATAGCCAATTGTAAGCAAAATTTCATAGTATTTCGTTGCATTAGATCCATCGAAAGTATGAGAGAACCCTTTATTCTGTACCGATAAAAAAATTATTAATACGCCATAATAAACATAGCTAATTTCTTTATTTGGCCAAATAAAATCTGAAATTTCTAGAATAAAGGCTACAGAAACCATCAAAATAGAAATTGGAATCAAAGCAAGTAAGTAAATATGATAAGAGGTGGTAAATTGATTTCTTACATTTTTGCTTAATTTTACATAGTACCCCGTCATGGAGCCAGCTAGTATAAGTTTTTGAAATTTTTGAAAAAAATCAGCAATAAAATTATAGATTCCATATGCTGAAGGACCTAGCGCACGAGCAACTAATCCCATAGTTACCAGAGATGTGGCAAAAGAAATACCTTGGGATAAAACTTTATATAAAACATCTCTTCCAAACGAGCTCATAGAGATGTTACCTGTTTCTTAAGAATATTTTTAACAATAAAGCTACTGAAATTAAATTAAACAGCAGCAATACAGGAAGCATTATTAAATAATCATTTCTATTATTTTTTTCAGGGACTATAGCAGAATCAATTGTTTTAAAAACATATTCTGGTGAAGATTCTGCAATCATGATAGTTTCAATTTGTTTTTGAACTAAATCAGACAATCCTTCCTTTATTTCTGATAAATCTGTTTCTTTAATCTTTTGCTCTAAGAACTCTATTGATAATCTACTTTTTTCTATATCTTCATTTTTAACAGATAAGTTGACTTCTTTGATCATATTATCCAATAAGTATTTTGAAAATTCTTGGGAACTATGTTGTGCGCTAATAGTTAGCATTCCTCTTCTTGTATCAAAATCAATATCAACAATCTGTTCATGAAATATTTTATAAGCATCTTGCAACGTCTTTCCTTTGAAAATCATAGGTTCACTATTTATAGAATCCCTAAGCTCATATTTCTCAACAAATAATTTAAAAAATCTAAATGAACTCAATATTTCAATAGATTGGTTAAATTTGTATAAGTTACCTGACATAGTATCGATACCTAAAATATTTCCAAAAGACCCAAGGCCTGATTGTTGCTTCAGAACTTCATTTAAGTCTTGTGCAGGTGCTAATACTACTTTTGAACTGAATTTAACAGGAAAAAAGAAAAATATAAGTAAAGAAAAAATTACACTAAACAGAAGAACATTAATAGTGAATTTTTTTGTAGGGAAAAAAATATTTAAAGTTGATGTAAAAATGTTTTGGTTTTTATTTTCTTCAAAAAGAGTTTCTTTCATTTTTTTTCACAGATGGTGTAATGGTACTAATTCTGCAGATTATTACCATGTTTATTTACTTAAACATGTCTTTTATCAAAAGATTATTCTTGTCTTTGTCTGATAAAATCGGGTTCCTAGTTGGCCAATATATACCAATTTTTGGATCATTCCATATGATTCCACTATCATCCTCTGGATCATAATAGGAGGTACATTTATAGCAGAAATCTGCAATCTCTGACAATACATAGAAACCATGGGCATAACCAGGGGGTACCCACAATTGCTTACCATTCTCACTGGATAGCTCTACAGAAATGTATTCACAAAAAGTTTCAGAATCTGGGTTAATATCAACTACAACATCCAGGACTTTTCCACTTGTGCAGCTAACAAGTTTTCCTTGAGGTTTATTAACTTGAAAATGCAGTCCCCTTAGAACCCCTTTTGACGATCTGGAATGGTTATCTTGTACAAAATCAAAATTTATGCCAGCTTTTACATATTTATCTTTATTAAAAGATTCCAAAAAAAAGCCTCTTTCATCTTTATAAATTTTAGGCTGTAAGACTAAAACACCATCTAATTTAGTTCTATCTACCTTCATTATCTACTGATTGTTTATAATTTTTTCGAGATATTTGCCATAACTTGTATTATGCATATCTTCAGATATTTTTTTTAATTGTTTTTTTGAAATCCAATGATTCTTGTAAGCTGCCTCTTCTATGCATCCAATTTTGATACCTTGTCTCTTCTCAATAGTGCTAACAAAATGACTTGCTTCGAGAAGAGATTCTGGAGTTCCCGTATCTAGCCATGCAAAACCTTTACCGAGCGTTGCAACACTTAGCTGGTTTAGTTGTAAATATTTTTTATTTAGGTCGGTGATTTCTAGCTCTCCGCGCGCAGATGGTTTTAATTTTTTTGCATGATCAACAACTTTATTATCGTATATATAAAGACCAACAACTGCTTGATTTGACTTTGGCTTTTTGGGTTTTTCTTCTAATGATAAAGCATTCCTTTTCTTATCGATCTCTACCACTCCAAACCTTTCTGGATCTGAAACTTCATATGAAAAAATAGTTGCTCCTTTCTTTATGTTTTTAACGTTATCAACAAGGAGCTTAGAAAAATCATAGCCATAAAAAATATTGTCACCTAGAATTAAGGTTACTTGATCATTCTTTATAAATTCCTCAGCCAATATGAATGCCTTTGCAATACCATCTGGCTCTGGTTGCTCAACATAACTTAAGTTCAGACCAATGCTTGAACCATCGCCCAATAATCTCTTATAACTTGGCAAATCTTCTGGAGTTGAAATGATAAGGATTTCTTTAATTCTAGCCATAATTAGAACTGAAAGAGGGTAATAGATCATGGGCTTATCATTAATAGGAATCAGTTGTTTTGATATTGCTTTTGTAACTGGATGAAGCCTTGTGCCTGATCCGCCAGCTAAAATTATTCCTTTCATAGTTTTATTTTACCCAGATACCAATTAATTGTTTCTTTTATTCCTTTTTCGAAACTATACTTAGGCTTCCAACTGAAGTCATTCTCAATTTTACCTGTATTTATTGCATACCTAGAATCATGTCCAGGCCTATCACTAACAAATTCCATTTTAGATATAAGTTCTTCATAGTCTTTATTTATAATTGAAGATAACTCTCTACATATCGTGTAAAAAACTTCTATATTAGTTTTTTCAGCATTGCCTCCAATATTATAAGTTTCATTTGGCATTGATTTAGTCAAACAAAGCTCTAAAGCTTCAGCATGATCAGCAACATATAACCAGTCTCTTATGTTTTTTCCTTCTCCATATATTGGCACCTGCTCTTCCTTAAGAAGTTTTAAAATAATTGTTGGGATGAATTTTTCTTCATTTTGAAAAGGTCCATAATTATTTGAACAGTTTGTCACAATAGTTGGTAAACCATATGTTCTGTTCCAAGCTCTTACTAAGTGATCTGAAGAAGCTTTAGATGCAGAATATGGTGAACTAGGTTTATAGTTTGTTGCTTCTGTAAATGCTGGCTCATCCAATTTGAGGTCCCCATAAACTTCATCTGTTGAAATATGATGGAATAGAAATTTATCATCATGAAATTTTTCTTTTTCATAGAAATCTTTTGTGGATTGGAGCAAGTTATATGTTCCGATAATATTGGATTTGATAAAAGCATCAGGATTTAGAATTGAATTATCTACGTGAGATTCTGCTGCTAAGTGCATTATCCTGTCAGGATGAGAATCAAAAATTACTTTTCTTGTTGCGTCAAAATTTGATATATCTGCCTTAACAAATGAGAATCTATCTTTATATTCTTCAGCTAAACTCAGATAATGATCATTGCTTGCATATGAAAGACTATCTAAACACACTACTTCATAGGTTTTTTTCTTTAGCAAATGTATTAGAAGATTTGTTCCAATGAATCCTGCACCACCAGTAATTAAAATTCTCATTTTTCTGAACCTGAGTATGACTTATAACAATTTAATAAAGAATGCCTCCATTCATTATCATTATATGACAGAAATTTTTTAGCCTTACTATTATCTAATACTGAATATTTAGGTCTTTGTGCTTTAAAGTTCATATCACTAACTTTAACTTTATTTATTTTTACTTTAGAACCACTTAAATTTTTTATTTCTTTTGCAAAATTAAACCAGCTTGTATGGCCAGAATTTGAAAAATGTATTAATTCTCTGATTGGTTGCACACTATTTGATAATTTTTTAATTGATTTCAAAATATATGATGCAAGATCTAAAGCATTCGTTGGAGAGCCTATTTGATCATCAATAATATTTAGTTCTTCTTCTAAATTTAATTTATTTAATACTAATTTCATAAAATTATTGCCATATTGAGAGTATAGCCAGCTGGTTCTAATGATTATAAAAGGTATGTCAGAAGACTTGATTATGTTTTCTCCTTGTAGTTTAGATACTCCATAAGTATTAATTGGGTCTGTAGGAGCATCTTCTGCATAAGGCATATTACTTTCTCCATTAAATACATAATCTGTAGAAATATGTATTAGAGAGCCTGCAACACTTTCAAGGCCTGAAACTATATTGTTAACTCCGCTTGAATTTACAAGAAAGCATTGTTCTGCTTGCTCCTCAGCTAATTCTACATTTGTGTATGCAGCACAATTAATTACAAGTTTAATATTATTATCTTTTATAAAATTTTGAGTATCTTCTTTATTTGTGATATCTAATTCATTTCTGTTTAAAAAAATAAATTTTTGTTGGACTTTAGTGTTTTGTTTGTTTTTTACTAAATTATATAGCTCTGTACCTAGCTGGCCTGATGAGCCAGTTACAAGAACATTTATATATTGGTTCATTTATGGTGCCCAGGGCCGGACTTGAACCGGCACGAAGTTTCCTTCGAGGGATTTTAAGTCCCTTGTGTCTACCAATTTCACCACCTGGGCGCAAAGTTTATTCAGATACAGCCCTACCTTTAAGCTCTTCCCAATCTTTTTCTGGTCTTACTTCTAAATTAGTCTTCCAGGTACCTTCTAATACATTAAGGTTTATATTATTTTCTTTAGCAAAACTTATTAATGCTTGCACATCTTTGGGAAAACAACTTCCACCAAATCCAAATTTTCCATCATGACCAGGGACATTTACATGAGAATGACCAACTCTACCATCCCTGACAAAACCTTCAACTGCTTTGTCCCAGTCTCCGTCTATAGCCTTGCATAAATTATACATTTCATTCATAAATGACACTTTTGTGGCAAAAAATGTATTGCACATATATTTAATCAATTCTGCAGTTTCAAAGTCTGTTTCAATAACTGATATAGAATCACCAAATCTATCTTTATAGAGTTTTGCTGTTTTTTGAACGTCATTTACATCACCACCTAAAATAACTCTGGCTTGAGATATAAAATCATAAAATGCAGATCTTTCGGTCAAAAATTCCGGGTTAAAAACTATATTTAGATTTGGATAAGACTTAACTAAGCTTTTGGTGGTGCCAGGTACAACTGTTGACCTTACAAGAACAATTGGTGACTTATCTGGGTCTACAACTTTTGAAATATCTTCTAAACAACTCTTAAGAATTGATAAATCTATATTTCCAGATTTTGATGAAGGAGTAGGAACTGATATAAACAAAAAATCGCTATTATTAACAGTATCTTGAAGAGTATCCACACACTTATTAGGATCCTTATCATAAACTCTTGTTTCACAATCGAAACCTGTGCTTGGAGAAAATCCATTTGCAACTGCACTACCGACAAATCCTTTTCCAATTATTCCAATTTTATACATTTTTTTTCCTTTTAATTTGGAGGCTGAGAACGGAATCGAACCGATGTTAACGGAGTTGCAGTCCGCTGCATGACCACTCTGCCACTCAGCCAATATTCTAATATATTTTTGTCTATTATAAGAACATTTTTTAGTTCATACCTAAAACTTATGAGAAATTGTCTTTTTCAAGAATTTTTTCAGACTTTGATAACGCAGAACCTATTACCATATGCATATCATAATATTTATATTCAGCTAATCTTCCTCCAAAATATACCTTCTCATCTTTCAAAGAGAGTTCTTTGTACTGCTTATAAATAATGTTATTTTTATCATCATTTATGGGATAATACCTCTCTTTATCAATAGACCAATCTTGCGGGTACTCTCTTGTAATTACAGTTCCAGATGCTTCTGAACCATCAAAATGCTTATGTTCAATAATTCTTGTATAAGGAATCTCTGAACTTGTATAGTTAATTACCGCACTTCCTTGAAAATTGTCTTCTTCAAGAATTTCATTTTCAAATCTGAGGCTTCTGTACTCTAAACTTCCAAAAGTATAATCATAGTATTCATCAATAGGTCCAGTGAAAATTATTTTTTTTGCGGAATTTAGCCAATAATCCTTATCTTTAAAAAAATCAACGTTTGTTTTTATTTCTATCCCATGAAGAATTGATTCAATAAGTTTTGTATATCCACCTTCAGGAATTCCTTGATACTTGTCATTGAAGTAATTGTTATCATATGTGAATCGCACTGGAAGCCTTTTTATAATAAATGATGGCAAATCTTTGGCTTTCCTTCCCCATTGTTTTTCTGTGTAACCTTTGATTAAGATTTTATAAACATCTTCTCCAACAAGCTTAATGGCCTGATCTTCTAAGTTCTTTGGAATTACATCTTTAAGTTTTTGTGTTTGACTTAAAATTTTACTCTTTACATCTTTTGGATCAGAAAGGCCCCAAATTTGATAAAAGGTATTCATATTAAATGGTAGGTTATATAACTTACCTTCAAAGTTAGCCATAGGCATATAAGTGAATCTATTGAAAGAAGTGAATTGATTTACATATTTCCAAACTTTTTCATAATTTGTATGGAAAATATGAGGCCCATACTTATGGACCTGTATACCATTGATCTCCTCAGAATATATATTTCCACCAATATGATTTCTTTTCTCAATGACTAGAACTTTATTGCCTTTTTTCTTAGCTTGTTCAGAGAAGACCGCTCCAAACAATCCAGACCCCACTACCAGGTAATCATATTTCATTATTAAATCTTATTCTGAAAATAACTTATTGTATTCTTCAAACCATCATTCAAATTATATTTTGGTTCAAAGGAAAATAATTTTTTTGCTTTGTCTGTGTTTGGTTTTCTTACTTTTGGATCATTTTCAGGTAAATCTTTGTAAATAATTCCTGATTTAGAATTTGTTTGATCGATAATTACTTCTGCCAGCTCTTTAATCGAAATTTCATTAGAATTGCCTAGATTTACTGGCCCAACTGACTTTTCATCTATCTTTCTAAATAACTCGAATCCCTCTAATAAATCATCAACATAACATAAACTTCTTGTTTGAGAGCCATCTCCATAAATGGTTAAATCTTCTCCTCTAAGAGCTTGAACTATAAAATTTGAAACTACCCGTCCATCATCAATATCCATATTAGGTCCATATGTATTAAAGATTCTTACTATTTTTGCACTTAATTTTTTCTTATTAATGTACTCATAGATAATGGTTTCAGCGCATCTTTTGCCTTCGTCATAACAGCTTCTTGGCCCAAAGGGATTAACGTTACCGAAGTAATCTTCCACTTGTGGATGCTGTAAAGGGTCTCCGTAGATCTCAGATGTTGACGAATGCAAAACATCTGCATTCTTTTCTAATGCTAGATCAAGAATATTAAACATACCTACTGTACAAGTCTGAATAGTTCCAATTGGATCTGCTTGATATTTTTTTGGACTTGCAGGACAGGCAAGGTTGTAAATGAAATCAATATTACTATTTATAATAATTTTTTCCCTTAGGTCATGCTTCATAAGGTAAAAATTTTTGTTATCAATTAGCTCACTAATATTCTCTATATTGCCAGTTTGGAAATTATCTAAACAAATTATTTCATTATTTTTTTTAAGTAGCTTTTTGCATAAATGGCTTCCTAAAAAACCTGCACCTCCTGTAATAAGAAATTTCATTTTATTTTTTCCTGCCACTTCCACGCTGTCTTTAGCGACTCATCTATAGAAGTTTTTGCTGACCATTTTAGTAATTTCTCTGCATTAGTGGGATCGCAAAAGATTTGCTCTACATCACCTGGCCTTCTATCAGAGAATTCATAGTCTAACTTTAATTTATTAATTTCTTCAAAAGTTTTTATTATTTCGAGAACACTCTTTCCCTTGCCAGAGCCAATATTGAAAACATTAAAATTTTTCTTAAACTGTTCTTGTCTTAATACTGCGCAGACATGTGCCTCTGCTAGATCATTGATATCAATATAATCTCTAATTGCTGTTCCATCTGGCGTGTTATAGTCATTTCCCCAGATTTTGATATTGCCTCTTTTCCCTGCAGCTGATTGGCAAATGAAAGGAACTAGATTCTGAGGAACACCAATGGGTAATTCGCCAATTTCCGTAGATGAGTGTGCTCCAATTGGGTTGAAATATCTTAAACAAATAACTTTTAAATCATTAGCATTTGCACAATAATTCAAGATTTTTTCACATATTTGTTTTGTTTCTCCATAAGGAGATTGTGCAGGCTGCATTTCTGCATCTTCCCCTACAGGTATTGAATTAGGTTGTCCATAAATTGTGCAAGAAGAACTGAAAATAAAATTCTTGCATTCAAATTTATTCATACTCTCTAAAAGATTAATCATGGGAGTTATGTTATTTGAGAAATACTTAAGAGGTTTTTCCATACTTTCTCCAACAGCTTTAAAAGCTGCGAAGTGAATTACAGATGTAATCTCATGCTCACTAAACATAATTTCTAGAACTTTTTTGTTAGATAAATCAGCTTCATAAAATTCGATTGATCTGCCAGCTATTTTCTCAAGTTTTTGATGTACACTTCTCTTAGAATTAGATAAGTTATCAACAATAATTGGCTCATAACCATTTTCAATTACCTTTGTAACGGTATGTGAACCTATGTAGCCTAAACCACCAGTAATTAAAATCTTTTTCATATACAATTCAAAATGCTAATAAGAATAATCATCTTTTTTAAAAGGGCCTTCTTTTTTAACTCCGATATATTCTGCTTGCTTATCAGATAGTTTAGTAATCGTTCCACCAAAACCTCTCACCATTAAAGTCGCAACTTCCTCATCAAGATATTTTGGTAAAACTTTTACATATAATTTTTTATCTTTATCTTTTTTATTTGCAAAAGCATCTTTGTAAAGCATTATCTGTGCCAAAACTTGATTACAAAAAGAACCATCCATTACCCTACTTGGGTGTCCTGTTGCTAGCGCTAAGTTAACAAGCCTACCTTCCCCTAAAAGTATCAAATAATCATCTTCGGATCTTATTATTTTATGAACGCCAGGCTTAATTTCATACCACTCAAATGATTTTAAGTGTTTGATATCAATTTCATTATCAAAATGGCCTATATTGCAAATCACACAACCAGTTTTTAAGGAATCAAGCATATATTTATCGAGAACATCAATGTTTCCTGTAGTTGTAACAACCAAATCATATTTAGCTAACAGATTTTGATCAATGTTTGCCCCGTCACTAGAAATGGTGCCACCTTTATATCCAGAAACTACTGAGAATCCATCAAAACACGCCTGCATTGCACATATTGGATCAATCTCTGTAACATCTACGATCATTTTTTGCTGCATTAATGAATCTGCTGACCCTTTTCCAACATCTCCATAACCTATCACTAATGCTTTTTTTCCTGATAGAAGCATATCTGTGCCACGTTTAATAGCATCATCAAGTCCATGGCGGCATCCATACTTATTGTCATTTTTTGATTTTGTGATTGAGTCATTAACATTAATTGCTGGTACTTTAAGCTCACCTTTAGCTAGCATCTCTTTAAGCCTTTTAACACCTGTAGTAGTCTCTTCAGATACACCATGAATACTATCAAGCATATTTGGGTATTCTTTATGTACTTTTACAGTTAAGTCACCTCCATCATCAAGAATCATATTGGCATCCCAAGGCTTACCATCTTTCTTTATTGTTTGATCAAGACACCACTCATACTCTTCTTCTGTTTCACCTTTCCATGCAAAAACAGGTATGCCTTCTGCTGCAATAGCTGCAGCAGCATGATCTTGTGTAGAAAAAATATTGCATGATGACCACCTTACTTCAGCACCTAAATCAATTAATGTTTCTATAAGAACAGCAGTTTGGATTGTCATATGGATACAACCCATAATCTTTGCACCTTCGAGGGGCTGTTCATCGCGGTAGTTTTCCCTTAATTGCATTAGAGCTGGCATTTCATCCTCCGCAAGCAATATTTCTTGCCTACCAAACTCTGCTAATGAAATATCTTTTACTTTGTAATCATTCATCATTATTCCCTTCATAAAACTCTAGTCTTTCAATATCTTCTTCTGAGGTTTCATCGCCATATTGAATCTCAATTATTCTACATTCTTCAGTGTAAGGATTATATATTTGATGCCAATCTTCTTTACCTACTTTAAACACATCATGCAAATCTAGTTTTTGATTTTGTTGTTCTTTTTGCTTAGACCTTTGATATTTAACATCGCATTTTCCTTTTGATATAAACCAAATCTCATCTCTATTAAAATGTCTTTGCAAACTCAT
>CESB01054564.1_pt1 | contig 48675 bp, 52 predicted proteins | sample 531071 | NCBI WGS metagenome assembly CESB01 (sample SAMEA2621259, study PRJEB7988) | marine metagenome | biome: marine biome (ENVO:00000447); feature: surface water layer (ENVO:00002042); material: "saline water (ENVO:00002010), including plankton (ENVO:xxxxxxxx)" | depth 5 m | reverse complement strand
AGAACCAGAACCAGAACCAGAACCAGAACCAGAACCAGAACCGGAACGGGAACGGGAATGAGAACCGGAACCAGGACCAGAACCGGAACATTAATAGTGCCAGGCGTAATAACGGTGCTCGACCCAACGAAACGCGTCCAAAGTCTGTGAATAACGCGATTCGTAATAGACACAGGGATCGTATTAAGAGTTTCCGTAACAATCGACGTGAGGATAATCGACGCGAGGGCAACCGTCGTGAGAGCAATGAAAAGAAACCAGGATTTTTCGGTCGAATTTTTAGGGGGAGCAAGAACACGTCTACAAACAAACTCAATGCAGAGGTAAAGTTAGTTCAAATGAAACGTAATACACAGAGACAAATGTCCCATCATAGAGCGGTGCAATCTCGCTTACGTTTACGAGAGGCGAAACTAGCCAAAAACAAGATTTCCGAAGCCGAGCGTATTAAGCGCCAGGCTGTAAACGACGTGACTAGAATGCAAAACAATAAGCACTTGTTAGAAGTTGAGTTAAATAGGCGCGCGAACAGGGCTCGAAGAAACGCTGAGGCGTTAGGTCAATCCAAGCGAGAATTGGCCAAGGAGAAGTTACATGCCGGAGAACTCAACACGCGAATTGCTGCGTTACGTCGTCGAGCGGCTATAGAGAAGGATCGGGTCAATAAAACACTGAAAAATGCACAAACTCGTATTGCGAATGCTGAGAAGAAGGTTACCGATAAGAACAAGAACATCGGTCTCAAACAGGGTGAGATTAATCGAGCGAGGGCCAACTTAAACGCAGCGTCTAAGAAGGCGAATGCGTACAAGAAGTCTACGGAATCGGCGTTAGCCAAGATACAAAATCTCACGAAGCAATTGGAAACTGCTGGAAACGCCGGTAATTCGGAGAAGGTGAAAACGCTGGAGGCTCAGATTGATACGCTCATGAAAGAGTTCGAAGAAGCTAAGAAAAAGCCCGTCACCGTCGTTCAAAATGCCGAACTCATCGCTAAGAAGATCGAACTCTCGAGGAAAGCTGCCGGGGCGGGGTTAAAGTTTAACAAAAACATCAATGCGCTCACGATGAATAATATGAAGGCGAATGGTGCTCCTAAGGTACTCGCTCTCGAAAGAAAAATTAATGTGGCGGCTACTGCTAAAGCGAAAGCAGAAAAAGAGAGACTCAATCAGATTGAAAAGGAACGACGAGAAGAGATGAATAGAATTCGTCGTGAAAAGGAAAATGCGATCACCACCGCAGCTGCCGAAAAGGCTACAGCTGTGAAGGAAGCTGAAGAAGCTGCTAAGGCGCAGGCTATGGCAAACACCGAAGCCGAAAGAACTGCAGCTCAAGCAAAGCTTAAGGCAGCACAGGCAAAGATCAATGCAGCGGAGACGAACAAGGCTCAAGCACTTAACACGGCTAAGAAAGAACGTGAAGAAGCACTCACGAAGGCTGCGAACAACAAGGCGAAGGCTCTTGTAGCAGCGAAGGCTAATAAGAACGCTGCTCTCATGAATGCTGCTAAGAAGGCCAAGATGAATAGAAATATGGCTACGAGAAACGCTGCTCAAAAAGCTAGAGAACGTCAGAAAGCAGAGAATCAGGCTAGGATGAACCAGATTGCCGAGGAGAAAAATAAGGCGATCGCCGCGGCTGCGGCTAATAAGGCAAATGCTCTTGCAAAAGCGAAGCTTGAACAGGAACAGGCAGTCCAAAACGCTCGTAACGCACAGAAGCGTCTCAACGAGGCGGCGTCTGCGAGTGAGCGCGCTAAGGCGCGAGCTAATCTCAACCAAGCAAAACGAGATTTAAAAAATGCTGCGAACAACAAGGCGAATGCTCTCGCCAAGGCTGCGAAGAATAAAGCGAATGCTCTCGCCAAGGCTGCGAAGAATAAGAATGAAGCTACTGCACTCGCTGCTCAAAAAGCCAGGGAACGTCAGAAAGCAGAGAATCAGGCTAGGATGAACCAGATTGCCGAGGAGAAAAATAAGGCGATCGCCGCAGCTGCGGCTAATAGGAATAAAGCAAAGACCGAAGCGAGCGCGGCTCGTAAGGCACTCGCAGCCGGTAGATTCCAGTCTGCTGCAAATAAGGCTGCTCTCGAGAAGAAACTGAAAACTGCCGAAGAGAATATTAATATGGCTAAGAAAGAACGTGAAGAAGCACTCGCGAAGGCTGCACGCGAAAAGAACGAGCTTCAGAGAAAGGCTGAAGAGAATAAGCAAGCGGCTATGAAGGGTGCTGTCGTCGTGAATAGAATGAAAGGAGCCGTGAACGCAAAGAAGGCTGCACAAAATCGAATGGCGGCAATTCTGAAGAAGAGGGCTCAAGCGGCTCGTAACTCTGTCGCGGAGAAAAAGAAAAAAGCTCAAGACGAATTAAGGGCTTTGGCTACTAGTGAAGAAGTGAACTTTACCAGTAACATCAATCGGGTCACGTTAAATGGTGTAAATACGCTCAAAACTCGTATCAAGAATGCGGGTAAGGCTAAACGGATCGCGAAAGCCAAGGCGGACGGTGAAGCTAAGAGATTAGCGCGTCAAAAGGCAAACGAAAACAGGCGAAAACAGAATGCACGCAACGCCGAGGCGAATAAGGCTGCGACTGCTCGGCGTATCGCGTTAGAAAAGAAACAAGCCGCCGCGAAACAGCGAAGAAAGATGCAAGAACAGGGACGAGGTAAAAGAAACGCGGAAAGAAAGGACGCGGAGGAAAACGCGAAGAAAGAGAAGAATAACATGGACGCTCGAATGAAGGCGACGCGAAACAACCTCTCTAAGAAAAAGGTGGTGAATGAACTCACGACCGCGCGCATCGAATATAGACAAAAGGTGGCGATGGCTGGACGCGCCGGTCTGTTTCCGACACAAAAAGAATTGAACTATTGGAACGAACCAGGTCGTAATATTTCGTTTGATGCGAGAACGATTACCGGTTTGCAGGGGGCGTTGCAGAAGCTTCAAGGTTTCGATAAGATGTTAAATACACGTTTAAATGAATTGAAACGCAATAAAGCCGCAACTAAAATTCAAGCCACGTTCAAGGGTGCACAGACGCGTAGTAGCATGGGTAAAGATATCCTGAAAAAGCACATTTCGGGTATAAACGTGATGGCCGGTCAGAAGATTCCCGGTTTCAGTGGTAAGCGTGTCGAAGATAAGGGATATGAAAGAGACTGGTTAAAACGGGTAGACGAGGAAGGTGATACGGCTGTTAAGCGTGCGAAGTTAAGAAAGATATTCGACGACAAATTCAAGCTTAAAACGAACCTTCTCCAAAATGAACAGTCTAACGTGAGAAAGGCGTATAAACTTGGTGGTTTAAAGGCTATGAAAACACAAGTCATGCGTCCAAGATATAAGCAGGATCAGTCTACTAAGGGTACCGATCAAAACCTAGCTATACAGAATGTCAAGGATATAAAAGACGCGATACAAGCTGCGCGGATAAAGGCTAGCATGAATAAGATATCTAATAACCCTATAGCGACAAATAACAGAATGCCAAAGAAGACATTCTCTAACCCATTATTTAACGCATCGGGTGGGTTCAACGGTGGTATACGTCTCGGGTCGGGAGGTAATAAAGCTATTAACGGTAGTAACGTGAAGATCACGTTCAAACCTTCTCTCAAGAACATCACACAGAAAAAGATAATTCGACCTGCGCGTATGGCTTCTCAGATGAAACCTAAACCTGCACAGGGTCCAACGGTAATGAAGCTGGGTGTGCAAGCTGCTGTTGCTAAAAATAATCTCGGTAAACCAATGACTAATGTAGAACGGCGCGTCGCTGCTCGTAAGGCCGCTGAAGCGACTGGAAGACTGGGAGGTAGAATGGCGCAGCAAAGGAATAACACGTTTAAAGAAAAAGGAATGACTGCAGCTGCAATCGCTAAAGCGAATGCGAGACGGGCTGAGAAAGCTGCGAAAAAAGCTGCGAAAAAAGCAAGATAAACCTAAGTTGACGTGAATAAAGTGAAATGTAAGCAAAATGGAAATGACTGACGACGTTATGGAATTTATTGAGCGGGGGCTCCATCGTGACATGACCGATCGAGATATTATCGAGTGGTGTGACGACAATACTCCTGACCTAGCTGATATATACGACAAGTATCGTGATACACACTTGTCGTATAGGATGGCTGAGATGACGATGTTTTTTACGCATTCCGTGTACGGATGCGACGATGATTACGACAAGATCAGGAAGTTCGTTGATCGCCTGTGAAGAGTTGAGAGTGTAGTAAGTTAGTAAGATTCCAGATTTGTAATTTATGTGAAGGATTTTTGATACGTTCTATGTTATTCGCGTATTCCAAAATACGTTCGTTATCGTCCGGTTCAGAAATGACACGTGGATCCTCGTGATTGCGAATGTAATCAGCTACTATGTAAATGATAGCATCTAATAACTCTTCACGCGCCATTTCTACCCACGAATTAGCGGGAGTACCCCACTTCGTCGTATCTGAATCTACTCGAACACCGTGTCCGTATCGACTTTTACCAATATTAAGGCGGTCGATGAGTTGATTCTCGAGTTTCATATTTTTATTTGTTTTCAAAGCTTTAATTACTCATCAATCTCGCACTCATCCTCGTCCACGGAGGCATCGTCCTCACTACCGGAGCCGGCAAGCCCCTCGACACCCTGGAAGGCGAAAGAAGGAAGCTTCTGAGACTTCTCGCAGAGAACCTGAGAAAGGCGTACACTCACTCCAAACTTGTTGTCGATAAACCAGATCTGGTTGAAGTCAACGATACACATGCATCGCTGACCCTTCTCAATACCGTCAACGGTCATCGCCTTCTGCTGCATATCATACGCCTCGGCGAGGAACTCACCGGTAGGCTTGGTCATGACCTTAAGCTTGAGCGTGGAAGGGTAGTCATCCTTGCCAGGGCGAACGAGGGGCTTGTAAAGCGCCTCGCGAATAACGTCAATGTTGTACGCCTTGCCGAGCCACTCCTTAGAGTTCTTGGCGACGGTCTCGATGATCGTCTGGTCGAGCTGTGTCAGCTTCTCCATGAGAGAAACGGCATCCTCGTTGTCGCGATCGAAGGAAAGATCAAGTGAATAAGAAGTTTTGTTAGTAGCCTCGTCAGTGAAAGCACTCAGGCCGAAGGGAGATCTCATGAAAGGAAGCTGAAGGTAAAGCTTCTTGTTGCCTTGCGCGTTAATGTATACGGTCTTCCCACCATTCTTGTTCTTCTTCATGTTGGAGAGAACGACGGTGGAGGGATCAAATTGCTCATAACGCTGAATCATAGTGGACATGTTGGTTGGTTGTATTTGATATACGCGATCAAACTTTAAGTAAGTTTTTTTTCTCAGAATATATTAATATTACGATGGGTATCTTCAAAGATTGTGGATGTGGTTGCGACGGTAAAAAGCAGGAGAAGAAGCTCGCCATTTCTTTCATGGCGGCTCTCACCTTCTTCATCATCGCCAATCCCAGCATGTACCGGCTTATGCGCCGTATTCTTGGAAAGTGGGTGTCGGGTCCTACCGGCTGCCCCTCTTCCTCCGGTTTACTTTTACACACCGTGGTGTTCATGTTCGTGACGTGGGGTATGATGAATATAAAATACGAGGGTTTCGAGATTAGGGGTCCCGACGAGGAGCCCGCTCCCGAGGTGGAGCCCGAAGAGGAGGAGCCCGAAGAAGAGGAGGTTCCCATGGAAGAGGTTGAGCCCGTGGAGGAGCCTGTGATGGAGGAAGAGGACGAGGATATTTCTATGATGCCTATGGCACCGCCGCGCATGGCAGAGGTTGAATCTCCTTTACCAGGCATGGCTGAGGCTCCTATCGGTTTATATGATACCGGTATGGTTTTCTCACCTATGGATATTAACGAAGACGTGGATGCTCCCGCTTCCATTGAATTTGGAGCTGGTAGATTGAGTGTGTCGTGTGCCGATGGCAGCCGACCTATTGTCAATTAAAAGTCTTCGTCAAACGCTAAGTCAGTTGTTTCGTCTATTTTACCATAGTCGCCAACTCTCTTTTCAAAAAAATTAGTCTTACCATCTAGGGAAATATTTTCCATAAAATCAAAGGGATTTTGTGTGTTCCAGATTTTATCGAACCCCGCTTGTTTCAAAAGTCTATCCGACACGTACTCGATGTAATCGGACATCTTTTCGGCATTCATGCCTATCAAACTACACGGGAGGGCTTCAATGATGAACCCCTTCTCGATTTCAACCGCTTCACGCACGATCTCGTGGATGGTATCTTGTGATGGCTTATTTTGGAGCATTTTGAATAGTTCAATGGCAAAGTCGAGATGAAGTCCTTCGTCACGACTGATAAGCTCATTGCTAAAGCACAGACCGGGCATGAGCCCACGCTTCTTGAGCCAGAAGATGGCACAGAAGCTGCCTGAGAAGAATATACCTTCGACACACGCGAACGCCAATAAGCGCTCGGCAAAGGGACGTGAATTGTCAAACCATTTCATAGCCCACTCTGCTTTCTTTTTTATAGGATCAATAGTGGTGATAGCTTCGAATAGTTTCTTTTTCTCCGCGCTATCCCGGATATACTTATCGATGAGTTTACTGTATGTCTCCCCATGAACCATTTCATTGTGCACCTGATACGCGTAAAATGATCGCGCTTCGGTAAGTTGTACCTCATCTGCAAAATTGTTGTTGATATTTTCGAAAACGATACCGTCTGAACCAGCGAAAAATGCAAGAATGTATTTGATAAAGTGCTTCTCGTTATCAGTAAGAGACTTCCAGTCTTCCATGTCAGCGCTCACGTCAACTTCTTCAGCTGTCCAGTTGGACATCTGAGCCTTTTTGTAAAGAGCCCAAAGATTCTCGTGTTCAATGGGGAACACTGTGAACCTGTTCATGGTAGGTAGGAGCATCGGTTCAGCTTCCTCCAAGTACTCCTGAAAAGCAAAGTAGTCTCCGATGAGTTCGCCATTGATCTTTACCTGTGGATACGTAACAGCCCGAGGGCCGCAACGCTCTTTGAGTTCATCTTTCTCGACGAGAAGCTTCGTGTAGTCTAGGTTTAAATCCTTGCACATGTTTTCCGCATAAGTACAGTATTTACAGTCCGGCTTTGAAAAAATCTCAACTCCCATATCGTGTGTTATTAGCCTACAATATTTTTGTCCGAAATCTTTAAACGATGATACAGTTTTCTGAAATCGATTTTTCCGAAATTCAGCCTGGGGATTTACTCAAAGTTTTAGTGAACATTGACGAGGTAGAAGATGAACAGTATGCGAAAGTAGATGAGAATTGCGATGATTATCTTATACTACGGTACTATTCTGAGTCATCTTTCTCATATAAAGGTGCCCCCGTGTATACTCTCGACGAGGAAACGAATCTTATCAGGGGAGATAGTATTTTAGAACACCACACAGACGGAGACACCGTATTTACTTGTATAAATGATGCAGATAGAATGTACGTAATAACCAACGAACAGGACAGTGAAGTAGAAAGTGTATTATACGACGAATCAGACGATGATGTAAGTAGTATGGGTAATTTTATAGTGTCTGATAGTGAGATAGATAACATAGAACTCCCTCCCGATCACGCGACTATCGACAGGCAATGGAACGAATGGCAACCCCGAAGTCCGGGGTCTACCCGATTTAAACAGATGGTGAACGCCATAGAAGAAAGAGCTCGTCTTCAAATGGACGAAATAAATTTTTGACCTAAGTGCGCCCGATTTAAAATAAAAAAACAAGGTGTACTTTCATAATGGATTCAGAAACTTTGGCTGCTATTTGGTCCCAGTGCGACCGTTTACAACAAAAACCAACAATCAAGCCAATAGATAGTCGATTATGTAAAGAATGCGCTGTATACAAGACACTCACCAGGGAAGGGATGGTATGTACGGAATGTGGGAGAGTTGACTCAATTTATGTCGACGATTCTGCCGAGTGGACGAGTGGAGTGACGGACGATGGACGTGTATCCGATCCTTCGAGATGCGCCGTACCCGCGTCCAATCAGGATCTGTTTTCCGACTCGTGGGGTAAGAGTACCATCATTTCTACCAAGAATAATTCGACTTATCAGCATAAGCGCATGGCTAAAATCACATTTCATAACTCTATGAATCATAAAGATAGATCTCTCTATCACGCATATCGAGATATTGACGAGGCGTGCGTCGATTTGCCGGAGAGTATCTTGAGAGATGCTAAGACGTTATATAAGAAGTTCAACGAGGGTAAACTCACTCGAGGAGCCGTGCGATCTGGCATCAAAGCCAACTGCGTTTTATACGCATGTAGAATTGCGAACGTACCTCGCACGACGAAGGATGTGGCGGATATGTTTGGTATTCAATGTAAGGATATCAGTCGTACGACGAGTATTTTTACTGAAACTATCGACAATGAAAAGACGGAGAAGAATTACGTGACGAAACCATTTGACGTCATGTCGAGACTTCTTAATTCATTCGATATTACGCGTGAAGAGCGTTTGGCGTGTAACAAAATGTGTCAAAAACTGGAGACTTGTGTTGAACTCATGAGTAAATCTCCAAATAGCGTAGCTACGGCGGTTATTTTCATGGTTCTCAAATCACGAATCACTAAAAACGAGATATGCCAAAAATGTTCGGTGTCTGTTCCTACACTTAATAAGATTGTGACTATCACAAAACGACACTTAGAGGAATAATTTGTAATAGAAACTAGTATGGTTAAACTCTTTCTCAGTACTCCATGTTATGGGGGTTTATGCCTCGAAAAGTACATGAAGAGTATCGTTAATCTTCAGATGCTCTTGATGCGCGAAGGTGTGCAATTAATGCTTGATACAACTGAAAATGAAAGTCTTGTCCATCGGGCAAGAAACGTATCCATCGGCAGATTTATGCAAAAAACGGATGCAGACTATTTTATGTTTATAGATGCTGACGTTGAGTTTGATGCGCAGTCTGTATTGCGTCTTTTAAAATCCGGTCACGAAGTTTCCGTCGCCGTGTATCCGAAAAAGGTCGTCATGTGGGACCAGGCTCGAGAAGCCGTCGAGAATGGAGACGAGCGTAACATGGCCCTTCTGTCCTCGAGTCTCGTAGCGAATATAGGTGCCACGAGACGTTCAGTCGTGAACGGATTCGTAGAGGTGTTGGATGGACCTACTGGTTTTATGATGATTTCTCGTGAAGCCCTGACTAAAATGCACGAACATTATCCGGAACTGAACTGTAAAAATGATCATCAAAACAGGGATTTTGATGAATACTGTGCACTTTTTGACTGTATGATCGATCCCGAGAGCAAGCGTTACCTGTCAGAGGATTATGCCTTTTGTCGTCGATGGCAACAGATGGGAGGTAAGATTTACGCGGATTGTCACACTACATTAGGACATGTGGGTAATTTACCGTTCTCGGGATGTTTAAATGATAGGCTTAAGGCTTAAGCTCTTAACATAGACAATGAAGGTCACTACTATTATCGTCACTCGGAGTGGGTCGTGTCATGTAAAGACACTCCATACGATTCTTCGTATGAATATTCAGTGTATACAAAAGGATGTACAAAACCAGATTATGTTCGTGAATGACGATCCTTATGCGAAAGCTGATGCGATTCAAAAGTATATCAAGGATACTGACCGTATTTTCTTCATTGATTTTGGTATTCAAGTAGACGATGATTCGGTTTCTCACGTTGTAAGTAAACGTGATGATTATCACGTTATGGTATTTCCGGGTGTGACGGAGGGTATTGATTGGGACATGTTCAAGGATAAGGTTTCACAGAAATCATCGGAGCCCACACATCAGATGGGTCTTAACTTTGATACTGAGATCGGGAACCAAGTTTCAGAGAATGTGTATACGGTAAAGACAAGCTCTGCGCGATCCTGGTTTATGTTATGTAAACCCACCCTCAAATATATCAAGTGTCGCAGAACCGGAAAGTTAAAAATCAGTCCTAAGTCAGATGCAATGTTTGAAAATTTCAAAGAATCCGGGGTCAAAGTTGTCGCCTTCACCGGTGCCCGTCTCACATTTACATACCCTCACGAGTGTATCGGAAACATCGTCAACTCGGCGGGTGTTAAAGCTAATTAAAGATTAAACCAAAAACATACGTATAATGCAACGTTTATCTGTAAAGCGTGAAGATCCCCTTTACAAATACACGCTTGATTTCATGGAGCATCAATGGAACACGAAGGGTAAAGGTATCTTTCCGGGCAGTCAGCCGATCTCCATTGAATATCGCCATTTTGACATTCTGAAGTCCAGTCCGTATGTCGTGTGTGAAAAGACGGATGGAGTTCGTTTCATGATGCTCGCATTCATGTTCAACAATAAGAAAAAGACGATGTTTGTGAACCGTGCGTTGGAGATGTTCGATTGCCCTTTGAACTTTCGAAAACTCGTATACGATGGCACGATCGTCGAGGGTGAAATGTACGGTGATACATTTATGATGTATGATATGCTTATGAGTTGTGGGAAGATCATTGGAGATCAGGATTTCCTTACCCGCCTTGATCATATGGAAAAATTTAAAAAGATGCTCATGAGTCTCAAGTATGATCCCGTGAAACTGGCCCTGAAAACCTTCCACTTGATGTCCGATTTTGAAGAGTTTATGGATAAGTACCTACCGACGGTGCAACAAGAAATCGATGGACTTATTTTTACACCTATTAATGATACTGTGAAAACTGGTACCCATGAAACTATGTTTAAATGGAAGCCTCGAGACAAAAATACGATCGACTTCCAACTAAAAAGAAGGGGTGATGTGTGGAGATTACATGTGCAAGAAAGGGGTAAATTGGTATTTGAGTCCGAACTCCGTGATGAATGGGTTCCTCTCAAAGCGCGAGAATGGTTGAAAGAAGATGCGATTATCGAGTGTCAGTATATGTTCCAGGATTCTCCAATGTGGTGGAAACCTGTCGCACTCCGCTCGGACAAGACGTTTCCCAATAGCAGAAGAACATTCTATAGAACGCTCGTAAATATTCGGGAAGATATTGCTATGGTCGACTTTCTAGACTGTAAACCATAAAGTAATAACTTCCCATATCGGGTGGAACCTGTTCTTTCACGAATTCATCATTAAGAAAGAACCAGCGATTCCGCTGCCTTGCAAAACTCACGTAGTGTCCGTCGTGTTGATGACCTACATGCATAGCACATGCGGTGAGTTTATAGACGTGGCCGTCGAGAATTAGCTCGTGAATAATTTTAATATGATTTTTTACGTCGAACGAAAGCATGAGTACGGGTGGCAGCTTCGAAAATAACATACGCGTAGAAGCTGCGTTATGTCTCACGCCTTCATTATCTACAAAATCTTCTAGAACGTTCCAGCTCGTACTCGTTTGAAGCATCTCTCCTATATCCGAACCTTTGGAAGTCATTAAATGAATGCTAAAGTCCTCTTCATTCACTGATTTTCCGGTGGGCCAAATAGTTTCCTGAACTTTTTTACCATAGAACCACTCTTTAATAATAGGCTGATGCTGTTCGAGTATATCTATGATGCATAGTATGGCTTCTTGTACATCGTGCTGCTCATCGGTTTTAAATCGAGGAAACTTTCTTTGAAACGCGAATAAGAGTGATTCTAGATTGAGGGGTGTTTTATCGTTTGACCAGTATTTTTGAACGAAGATTTGGAAAAGTGTGGTAAACATACACGCTCCTTCACCCTTGTATGAATTTCTTAAGAAGTATTCCGAAACTTGTGGAAGGTTAAATAAGCATTGTATAGCGGTATTAAAATAGCACGAAGTTCCCTCATTTATGAGACCTCTCATTTCTTTACTTCGAAAGAAAACTTTAATTAGAGATTTGACACGTACTATTAGTACAAAAATGTCTAAAGCTATTGGTATTGATCTTGGAACGACGTATTCGTGCGTCGGTGTTTGGCAAAACGATAGAGTTGAAATTATTGCGAATGACCAGGGTAATAGAACGACCCCCTCGTACGTGGCGTTTACCGATTCCGAGCGCCTCATAGGGGATGCTGCAAAAAATCAGACTGCGATGAATCCTAAGAATACAGTTTTCGACGCAAAGCGACTTATTGGTCGCAAGTTTTCGGAGTCGAAGGTGCAAGAAGATATTAAGAGTTGGCCTTTCAAGGTAGTTTCAGGAATGTCCGATAAGCCTTCTATCAAGGTTGATTTCAAAGGAGAAATGAAACGCTTTGAACCCGAAGAGATTTCGTCTATGGTACTTACTAAGATGAAAGAGATTGCCGAAATGTACATCGGCACCGGTGTAAAGGATGCAGTCGTCACCGTTCCCGCTTATTTTAACGATTCTCAGCGACAAGCCACGAAAGATGCCGCGGCGATCGCGGGTTTGAATTGCCTTCGTATCATCAACGAACCCACTGCCGCCGCCATCGCATACGGCTTAGATAAAAACAAGGACGAGGATAAGAATGTCTTGATTTTCGATCTCGGTGGTGGCACGTTTGACGTGTCGCTTCTTAACATCGAAGGCGGTATTTTTGAAGTGAAGGCTACGGCGGGTGATACTCACCTAGGCGGCGAAGATTTCGACGCGCGTCTACTTCAACACCTGTCGCAAGAGTTCAAACGTAAGCACAAAAAGGACATCTCTGATAATCCAAGGGCTCTGCGACGACTGAGGACTGCCTGTGAACGTGCCAAACGAACCCTATCCTCCACGACCCAATCAGCGATCGAAATTGATTCGCTCTATGAAGGTATTGATTTCTACACGTCCATCACGCGTGCGCGATTCGAAGAGCTTAACTCGGACCTATTCAGAAAGTGTATGGAACCCGTGGATAGAGTCATTAAAGATGCGAAGATGGATAAGTCGATGGTCCAAGAGATCGTTCTCGTCGGTGGATCCACGCGTATTCCCAAGATTCAACAGATGTTGTCTGAGTATTTCAACGGTAAAGAACTCAACAAGTCTATTAACCCCGATGAAGCGGTCGCGTACGGTGCAGCTGTGCAAGCCGCCATCCTTTCGGGGGTGACTGATAATGCCGTACAAGATTTACTACTTCTCGATGTGACACCTGTATCTATGGGTATTGAAACCGCTGGAGGAGTAATGACCAATCTTGTCGATAGAAATACAACCATTCCGACTAAGAAGGAACAGATGTTCTCCACGTATTCCGACAACCAACCCTCGGTCCATGTTCAGGTATACGAAGGTGAGCGCGCACGTGCGGCTGACAACCATCTTCTAGGAAAGTTCGATTTGAACGGTATTACTCCCGCGCCCCGAGGCGTCCCACAAATTGCTGTGACGTTCGATATTGACGCAAACGGAATTCTTAACGTGAGTGCCGAGGATAAAGCATCCGGAAAGTCGGAAAAGATTGTGATCACCAACGACAAGGGGCGTCTCTCGAAGGATGACATTGAGCGTATGGTGAACGACGCCGAGAAATACAAGGAAGAAGATGACAAGTACCGTAAAAAGGTTGAAGCCATCAATGCATTCGAAGCGAATGTCTTCGGGGTGAAGAGTATGATAGATCAATTGAGCGATGATGACAAGAAGATCGTCGAAGAGAAGGTCACCGAGACCGTCTCATGGATAGATAATAACAGATCTGCGGAACTTGATGAAATTGAACACATGCAGAAAGAGTTTAGAGACTTTGTTGACCCCATTATTTCCAAGCCAAAAACCGAGGCGGAGCCCAAGGCGTCCACCGGTCCCGAAATTGAAGAGCTTGATTAATCACACCTAAGTAACTTAAAGATTTCTCCCAAAATAAGACTGTAAAATGAACGTTCACTCCCTTACCGACACTGTTTTTCCTCTTGTTGACCAATACAAAGATGAAGAATATATCGAGTTAGAATTCCGACTTGGAAAGTTCAACGGTACAATGTTCGATACGAATATTGGCAAATCTGCACACGATTACATCATGCACGGACTTTCAAAGTACACGGGGTGGGATCGTATTATCGCATCCGAAGAGGAAGTATTTTATCGCAGTAGTGACGGTGTACGCATATCCGTAGACTCAGCCACCGGCGATGAAGTTATTGTCCAGAAAGATCGAATCAAGAACCATGATCTAAAGCACTTGGGAAATGTACCCTTTGATATCCGTTTCAGTATTTCTAAGGAGATTCCACTCCCTGAGGACACTGATCGCGATATGGATAAAAAGAAGACTAAGAAGCGCGTGTCGTTTATTCGTAAGAACGTGTCTATCGATATGACGATTGTATCCGGTGATAGTCATGACATGGACTCAGAGGATCCCATGTCGTATCAGATGGAATTCGAAGTGATCGACGCTACTTCTTGTGAAACGAAGGATGACCTGTTTAAAGTCATCCACAAAATTAATGACGTATTTAATATGTTGGGTACTAACAGATGATAACGTTCCTGTTTCTCGTTGCATTATTTATCATATTACACAACGCGAGTCAAAATCAGGGTGAGGAAGTAGGTGTACTTGGATACAAAACTAAGTTTTTTCATGTTTCCGCAGGCGCTTCGAAGCGTACGTACGAAAAAATGAAATACGATGGTATGCACCCGGACCAAATGAAGGTGTTTATCATGTTGGAGGATCAGTTTTTACGTTTAGTTCGGATGGCGGTGTGCGCTGGCATCTCGCGGAGGAACCAAGGGTATGCTTTATCCGATGAGATCAAGGAAAAGTTTAAACCATATGATTTTGAATATCACGTGGCACTCTTAAAACAAATAGCCGAACCACACAAGGTTATAAATCAAAATATAAGATGTTAAGCATATACAATAACGCGCGTCTATGTGGACCGGGTGTCATTCGTGTTACATTGTCAAAAATGTAAATGACTAGCCATGTGTCATCTAGTATCTTTCTATTTTCGTCTATCCACTTGCGCTCATCACTTGCGTCCATAAATTCACTCGAACATAAAAACTCTCGCTCGAGATTACCCATTCCCCATTCTTTATCGGTGTCGCGTTCCCTGCGTATGTACGCACAAATAGTATAAAAAACGCTATCGAGAAGTGATTCGTATATACGTTTATCCCAACGTGGATTTTCTTCGTCTATACGAAACTCATCGTGTCTGTATAATGTTTTGACGTGATTAACAAAAAGCTGTCTACTATCGTCCATGTATCTACATGTCATCTATTCTTTATAATTGTTCCACCTTCGTTCCCTTGGGGAAGCGATTGAGTCCCTTCGGTGAGTTCTTTTTAGGCGGTGTAGCCACGTTCATCGCGGCCTCAAGCTCAGCGGCGAGGTTGTTGTTGAGATTATTCAGCTTGTTATTCAACTGCTTTTGCCTCTGGAACTTCCACGTGCGCACCGTATCACGCTTGACTTTATTCACGTTAGTCTTGAAAGGTAATCCATTTTTCTTATTCTTTTTGAGACTGAGAGCGTTGATCACCTTTTTCATATCCGCGACGTCAGAATTTAAAGAAGGCATCACGTTCTTATACTTCTTCAGCCAGCGCTTACCGTATAATTCCTTGATATCCTCCTTAATAGCCTTATTAGTGAGACGACGCTTGTTTAATTTCTTCGCAATATTCGCAGTCCTCGAAGCAGGTGCCACCACCTTAGGCTTTCTACCTCTTCTCTTAGGGGGTGCAGCCTTAGGTATTTGGAGCTTTTTACACAGCGTATCCACGGTATCACTGTCAACCACACTCACACCTCGAGCGATGGCTATTTGCACGAGCTCCTCTTTTTTGTATGCGCGACAGGGTTTGTTACCAACCTTGAACGTACCAAACGCACGGTCCTTAATCTTTTCGCAAATAGCGGGCTTTGTCGTCTTACTCGTGATGTCGACAATACCCATCTTCTCTGCGACTGCGACGAGCTTCGGGCGAGCGACAGTGAGACACTTGCGCGGACCCACCTTTATAGCGTTCTGACCGTTAAGATACCTAATATTGGTATTCTTATTGGTAAGCGTAGCAGCCTTATTTTTCGGGCGAGTTGTTTTCTTGACGACTGCCGCGGGTATGTTCATACTCGGTTTTATCATACCCATAATCCACATCGTCTTCACAAGATCATATCCTATGGGGTTATAGGCATCGTGTAAGCCCTTGATAGTCTTAGCGCCTAAAACCTGTATCTTACCGGAAGTAAAAAGCTGGAAATTATTACCGTAGTACGTCATCTTTAACGCGGGTCTAAGCTCGGGCTCGTAATTCACATTACGAGACCTGGCGAAAGCCTGTGCAACTTTGGTTAGATTAATAACACCTTGAACTTGAAACGTACCCACGAGTGTATAGTAACGAATGGGATTGTATAAAAACGTATACTTTGATGCATAGTTATCCACGATAAACTTACGAATCATCTCTGGTTGCCTCGAGTTGTTGTCGATGATACCACCGGCGACCTGCATTTTTCCGTTGGTGTATATCTTCACGAGTAACTTCTGCTTCTTACCCCCTAGGTACGTGAAGCCGTCGATTTGAGCAACGAAGTATTTATGCCTATTTTTAGCATTCTTGTTAGGTGCGACCGTAAACGTGTGCTTAGCACCTATTTGCATACGTCCGTATAATAGTTTAATCGCATTCACTTCAATTTCAAAATCAGAACCACGTGCGATGGGACGCCTCTTAATAGGCTTTTTGTAGAGAATTTCCGTAACGTTTACAGCGTAATTACCGGCTTTGGCATCTACGTTAACTATACCGTTAAAGACACCCATTTGTAGAGGTGATATCTTCATTTTTGAGAGATCGGCAGCCTTCAGCCTGTTACCAACCATTCTCTGTATTCGTGCTTGTATGTTGTTTTGTTTTAATCGAGTCGCATTGGCTCGTAGACTATTTTTTTCGCGGTTCGTGAGATAAGGGGCCTGTCGTATCAGGTTTTGGGCAGTAGGCGAAGAATTATTATTTTTTTCAAACTCGTTGAATAAACCCATATATTAAGTAAACATTTTAATCATCTAATTCCTGTCCATCCGTGTCAACTATCGTCTGTGTAGAAATTGACGTCTCCGTGTGCACTTGCTGCTGTGGCTCCACTTCTTGAGGAGTCACGTTGACAATATCGAGACCGATGACCCACATAGAGTTCCTATGTTCTGTACCCGTTTTAGGCTGCTGCTGTGTGATGCCACACCTCGTATATAAGCTAAGCTCATTTTCTTTGAGTTTTTCTACACTGATGCCGCGCTCACCGAAAGGACCCGCCCAAATATCAGAATTGATTGTTCTCGACTTACCCTCTTTCATACAGAAAGCAGCAAACTCATCCTTGAAGAAAGACAGGGGGCATTTCTTATCATCGCCGTATTCAATATGCGGCGATTCCATGAAACTCAGTAGGGGGCTGACAGCCGCCGCAACCTGTGTCTTCACCTTTTCGAAGTACGGGGGAAGAATGTTCCAAATAGCGTCGTTCTTGTGCGCCTGCGCCTTCTCGAGATACGCGCGTACACACTTTTGTAGAATGTTCGGGAGTTCCTCCTCGAGACGATCTTCTAGGGTTGGATCAGCTTCCTTAACCTTTTTTCTGAAGTCAACCGTGATGAGACGTCGCAAAACGCTGCCAGAGTTGTCTCTCCATCCGGGAATCTCATTACCACCCAGAATACCCGGAGACTTCCACACGAACGTCTTAGCCTTTTCATGCTTCACAGCGATAGAAACGTCTTCACCCGAAACTACAGACTGAAACTCTGCCTGCTCGAGCGCCAAATCACCCTTGATCTCCGGTGCGATGAACATGTACGAATCATAGATGGATGACAAACCAAACTTCCTTTCAACGTTGTTCGAGAGTGTTCGCACATCTTCAGTTTCGTAGAACTTACGACACACCTTCGTAATGATAGTAGACTTACCAGACTGGGCTACACCCTTAAGGAATGGGATACACTGCCACTTGTCAATCTCGTTCACATCGAAGCACAAACGTCCACACAGGATATACATCCACTCGATCACGTCCTTATCGAACTTTTGATACGTAAGAATCCTATCGAAGTTAGGCGTAGGGATTTCTCTCCAATCAACGTCGTTGTAGTTGTTAAACTCCTGGTTGAAGTATTTGCAGCTGACAATAGTTTTGTCGAGCGTCTTAAACTCTTTAGACGTGTACGGATAGAAGACAGCCCGGTAAAACTTTTCATCGTCCGTGGACTTATCGGGTACGAGCTCCTTGCCGATGAAGATGCCGTTGGTAAAAGACCAGACCTGGCGATGCTTTCTAATCTCTGGAAACTGCATATCTTTCGTCTTGGAAAGGTGACGAATAAGATCACCATGCGTAGAAGGACTCATAGTCATATTTTTCCATAGTTCGTATAACTGTTCCTTTTTGCTGGCTGAATACACATAATCTTGAATACTCTCAAAAACCTCCCATGCTCGAGTACTTGCACCATCCTTCGTCTTAATCTCCCTACAGCAATTCTCTTTGTATCTCTTAATCTGTCGATCGTATAAATCCTTGAGTAATTGTAACATAGCCTGCTGATACGGCTTCAACTCTTGAATATCCTTAATCGTCGAGTTCCTGAAAATAGACGGATCAGACTCTGGGTCTACGGGTACGGCGTTAGGATTGTTTGAGAAGTCGTGGATACGGAAAACGCTAAATGTGAGTCTCCAGGCGTCCTGTACACGATCGATCATTCGGTTAATTCGAGTCGCCAGGGTGACTTCTTTGATGTCGTCATCGTCGAAGTCACATTCAACATCTTTCTCGAGAGTGCGCGCGCGATGGTATGCCTCGCAGAGGCGTTCGATAATGAAAGTACGGGTACGTTCGACCTCCCCAATATCGATAGCTGGTGGACATCCGCCAGCGTCCCTAGGTTGTGAAGAGTCAAAAAATATGTCAAAACCTATGTGAAGAGACTCGGTTGCAGTGAGTTTGTCGTTGATTCTCAGTCTCTTCTCGCTAGGCTGAATAATAATTTTCATTAGCTGATCTATATCCATTTTCATAATATTCTCAGTCCAGAAAGTGCTATTATGATCATGAAAATTGCACGTGTCGTCGATGGTGTGCACCGGACCCTGCATTTATAATATTAGGATTCATTTTTCTAAGCCTCATTTTTCTTCTGAAGGGTGTTGAGAAGTTTGATAAAAATTTTGTTCTGAATTTCCATCTGCTGTCCAATATAGACTAGAGCCGTGCAGACGGTATCGCCATCGGGGGTGGTGAGAGTCTGACCGAGCAAATTTTCCATAGGGGAGAAATCATCGTCATCATCGGGGAAGTCTTCAGGATCGTACTCGGTGAGGTCGACCCCCTCGACCTCCTGGTCGGGCAAAATTTCGGATTCGGATTCGGACTCGGATTCGGTATCGGGGTCAATCGTCTCAGGCTGTGTAGACATTTATGGTAGGTCCAGGAAAAATCGAGTGCGAAATTTCGCACTTTAACCAAAATTATTTTCTTTGCTTATAGTACAACTACTCTCAAAATGGCTGGCGGTCTTATGCAACTGGTAGCCTACGGCGCGCAAGACGTTTATCTCACTGGTAACCCCAAGGTTACTTTCTTCCAGGCGGTTTACAAGCGCCACACTAACTTCGCTATGGAGAACATCGAGCAGACCGTGAACGGTACTGCCTCCGACTCCGGCCGCGTTTCCGTGACGATCGCCCGTAATGGTGATCTCGTGTCTGACATGTATGTCGAGCTCAAGGCTAAGGGCACCATTGTCGTTACTTCCGGTGACGTCGACGATGACTGCTGGGCCGCTGAGCGCGCGATCAAGGATGTCGAGTTATCAATTGGAGGCCAGAGAATTGACAAGCACTACCAGCGCTGGTGGCGTCTCTACTCCGAGCTCTACCTCGATGAGTCCAAGAAGCTCACCTGGGGTAAGATGACCACCCCCGCGGTCGACTCCGGTCAGATGTTCCTTCCTCTGATTTTCTTCTTCAACAGGAACCCTGGTCTCGCTCTTCCCCTCATTGCGCTTCAGTATCACGAGTGCAGGCTCGATTTTGACCTGTCGTCCGAATTCGACCAGTACACCGATGGCTCCACCTTCAAGGTCTGGGCCAACTACATCTACCTCGACACCGAGGAACGCCGTCGTTTCGCCCAGAAGGGTCACGAGTACCTCATCGAGCAGGTTCAGCACACTGGCACCGATGCCCTCGCGACTGCCGGCAACACCAAGCAGATCCGCCTCTCCTACAACCACCCGGTCAAGGAGCTCGTCTTCTGCGCCGACCACGGTTCCGTGTCTCGTTCCAACCTTTGGAACTTCACCTCCACCGCGCAGACCGTTACTTCCAACGCTGCCGCGATCGCCGGCACCGCCGGTTTCATCACCCCCTCGGCTATGGGCTCTCCCCAGCTCAAGCTCGCCGCCGGTGATTCCCTTTGGACTGAGGAGGTCGGAGGCCCCGTCGACACCTTCAAGCTTGTGCTCAACGGCCAGGACCGCTTCAAGGAGCAGTCTGGCAAGTACTTCAACTCCGTCCAGCCCTTCCAGCACCACACTGGTTCCCCCGTGCCCGGTGTGTATGCGTACTCCTTCGCGCTTAAGCCCGAGGAGCATCAACCGACCGGTACGTGCAACTTCTCGCGCATCGACAACGCTCAGGTCGCTATCAAGACCAAGGCTGCTGCCACCGCGCAGAACCTTAACATGTTCGCCGTGAACTACAACGTCCTCCGCATCCAATCCGGTATGGGTGGCCTTGCCTTCTCCAACTAAATACTCATACGAAGTATTTGCAAAATATCAAAAAATTCACTTTTAAAAATTGTTCGTACACACTTTTTAAAAATGAAGGTTCTTTACTTTTTGACTCCCCCTCGTTTTTGTAACGCTTTTTTTGGTCTTAATTTCGCAAGGTGTCCGACCGGTCGGACACCTCAATCGAACGTACAAGAAACATTTTCATCATCCCATGCGTCTACACTGTTACAAGAAATATCACCCCCAAACAATTCATACACCCACGATCCATCTACAAGTTCATCTTCAATAAGCTTATTTTTCAGTTGTTTAAGTTCAAGCATGTTAATAGACAGAAGTTCTTTTGAGCGCCTGTAACACTCATCTACGAGATCGTTAATCTCCTTATCGACAATCAGTGCAGCCGCGGGTGATAAGTTTCGGTAATCGAAATTGTTTTCGCCTAGACCATACGTGGTGACCATCTCCCGGGCAATCTTATACACTTGTGCGTAGTCAGAAGAGGCGCCCGTGGTGATATTATCAACTCCAAAGATGAGTTCCTCGGCTGCACGCCCACCTAGAGCCACGATCATCTGATTTTTAAGATATCGCTTCGTGTAGAGAGCCGATTCTGCATCCTCTTCCGAAGGCTGGAAAAATGTCACACCACCGGCTGCACCCCTAGGAATGATGGAAACTTTACGCACGCGATCATAGCCGGGAATGACTGCACCCGTGATAGCGTGTCCCGCTTCATGAAAGGCGATGACCTCCTTCTTATGACCCGTAAACGTCGTGTCACCCTTTGCTCCTACAATAAGTCTCTGGTACACGTCATCTACGATGGCCTCGGTGATAGTACCATTTCCCTCTCTCACGGCACGAATCGCACACTCGTTCAATAGATTAGCGAGTTCGGCACCCGAAAACCCCGTCGTTTGTCTCGCGAGAGTTCCGAGGCTCACGTTCTTATCGAGCTTCTTGCCTCGCGCGTGTACTCCAAGAATCTTCTTACGACCTTTAACACTCGGTAAAGTGACTTGAATCTTTCTATCGAATCTACCCGGTCGAAGAAGAGCTTCATCTAAAATATCACTACGGTTAGTAGCTGCAATCACGACGATCCCCGTGTTTTCATCAAATCCATCCATCTCTGTAAGAAGCTGATTAATCGTCTGTTCACGCTCATCATTACCGGGCATGGATCCACCTGCACGCTTTTTACCCACGGCATCAATCTCATCTATAAATACAATACAAGGCTGATTCGTCCGTGCCTGTTCGAAGAGTTCGCGTACGCGTTTAGCTCCCACACCCACGAACATTTCAACAAAGCTCGCTGCCGAACACTGAATGAAAGGAACGTTCGACTCACCCGCAATCGCTCGAGCGAGAAGTGTTTTACCGGTTCCGGGTGATCCCGAAAGAAGAGCACCTCGGGGGATTTTAGCCCCACTACCTGAATACCGCATGGGTTTCTTCAAAAAGTCGACGATCTCTTCGAGCTCATATTTAGCAGAATCAATACCCTCTACATCAGAGAATCGTGTCTCCACATTCTCTTCCATGGCGAAGTCTGCTGATTTAAGAAAGGGGTTGGGCATCCCCATCCCACCCCCATCCTTACTTCCAAATATAGCACGGAACATGGTAAAAGCGTATAACACGAAAAACCCTACAATAACATTTTCGGCGAGATTCTGTGGCTGTGTATTGTCTATATTTACGTTTGCACCACTTTCTATCAGTTTTTCCCAAAACATATCAGATTGAACGATTGCGACATCTCCATAATCCCCATTCTCTTCGGTGAAGACCGCCTGATTCTTAGCAGGTCGTACGAGGACCTGTGGAAGCTCTTTCTTCTCGAGACCTTTGAGAAACTGACTATAAGACCTGGGTTTGTATTCGGGTTGCTCTGAATTATCCACCTTAATATTCGGTGCACGGAATATTCGCGGTACAGATAAACTCATCACAGGACGCATCTATCTTATATGATGAAATAAGTTTTAAGCAGCTTAAATAAATCGGTAGAATATAGATTACGAATGGCGAGTTCTGTTGGTGTAATCGGATTAGGTTCTATCGGGAAAAATCTTGCGCTGAATATTCAGGAAAAGCAAAAGCTGCACGTGTATAATAAAACACAATCCAAGGTTGTCACATTAGAGGAACAATCTGAAAATGTGTTTGGTCATGAATCTATCGGTGAAATGGTAGATACTATGAAATGGCCGCGTGTTATCTTCACGGCTCTTCCTCATGGACAGGCGACAGATGATACTGTTAGAATCCTACTCGAACACATGAGACCTAATGATACGATTATAGATTGTTCAAACGAGTATTATAGAGTCTCCAGAACTCGTGGGTCTAGGTGTAAGTCACGAAAGGTAAACTACCTAGGAACCGGACTTTCCGGGGGAGCGGAAGGTGCTCGAACGGGTCCCGCTCTAATGATCGGAGGCACTAAAAGTGCGTACGAAATGCACAAACCACTCCTATCTAAATTTGCCAAGAGACATACATACATGGGTGAAGACTTCGGTGTTGGTCACTTTACAAAGATGGTCCATAACGGCGTTGAATATGGTATGCTACAAGCCGTGGCTGATCTATATGCGTATTGTGATCATGACGACGATCGTATGCAAAAGAGTTTAGAGCATGCTATAGGTACTGATATGGACGGATACATTGTGCGATCTGCTCTGAAGGTGCTCGAGAATTATGATATGAGTAAGATTTCCGATGTCGCCGAAATGAATAATACAGGACTATGGTGTTCTCAAGTGGGTTTGGAATATGAAATTCCCACACCCGTCATAAACTCAGCTGTTAATACGAGAATTACGAGTAAATATATTAAGTCTGTTCGTACAAAACAGAAGATTACCGCTTCATTTAGACCCATTGTCGGTATGAATACTTTACGTTTTACATTTGCCGCTTCCCTTCTAGAAGGATTTGATTTAATGAGAACGCGAAATGCGAGTAAACAGGATGTGATTAACGCGTGGTCGAGGGGTACTATCATCGAATGTCCGCTCATCGCGAGCGAACTTCGTGGCATCATGGATAGGCATATTCTGGATGCTCGTATTTTTGCTTTGCATTGCATGACTGCGGGTGTTCCATGCCCAGCTGTTCACGCAGCTATTAACCAATATGATTTTATTCATCAACAAAAAACTTCTATGTCTTTTCTCATGGCGCAACGCAATTATTTTGGACAGCACACACTTATTGAGGTATAAAAGAAAAACGCATGTTTGACCTATGATTAAGAAAATCTTTGATATGTTGTTAAGAGTAGAAAAACCGGTGCTCGGTCGATGGTCACTTAAAAATTGTAGTGAAATATCGGCATCTATAAATTCCGTGTATCAAAATCGGGACCATTGTGGTGATACGATTTGTAAGACGCCTAAAAGAGCATCGGAATATCCTCCTATCCCTAACAATATAAAAGATAGACGATAAATAAGAATATGTTTGAGATATATACAGATGGTAGCTGTTTGGGAAATCCTGGACCCGGAGGGTGGGGTGTGATCTCGTCAAGCTTCAAATTAACTGGTGGATCTCGTGAGACGACAAATAATATTATGGAGATGACTGCGATTATTAAGGGTTTACAAGAATGTAAAAAACATGGTATCGATGAAGTGCGTATTTTTACGGATAGTAATTATACAAAGAACGGCATCACTTCGTGGATCAAGAACTGGAAGCGTAATGGATGGATGACAGCATCTGGGACCCAAGTAAAAAATAAAGAATTATGGAAAACCCTTGATATGGTCGTTCAGTCTATAAAAATTGTAGAATGGCGTTGGGTAAAAGCGCATAACGGAAATTATCAGAACGAACTTGTCGATAAATTAGCGCGTTCAACTGCCCAAGAATTTCAGAATAATCTGAACATAACATAAGCACAGGCCATGTCTGAAAAAAATTCACTAGATGAACAGGTAGGTTGTTTGTGGTGCGAAAAACAAGAAAAACTATTAATTCGCTGGGCTGAAAAGGGGGCGGGGTATCGCTGGCTCCATAACCACTCTCGTCTTTTTTATAAAAAACAGAATGACTGGCTCGCGTATCCGTCTATCGTGATAGCTTCTATTACGGGTGTGGGTGGTTTTGCGGTATTAAATCCGAGTGGTAATGATGGAGTAAGTAGTGAGACGAAAACTCGTATTATGATCGTCCAATATTTCTTTGCCTTCCTTAATGTTTTGGCGGGAATTTTGACTTCCATATCCAAATTCAGTCAGGCTTTAAGCTTATCAGAGGCACATTCTGCCATGTGTGTACAATGGTCGAAGTTCTATAGGAACATAGATATGGAGTTATCATTGGACGTGAAACACAGGGTCTCTGTGGTGGAGTTCATGATGAAATGCAGGGAAGAGTATGATCGATTGTTGGACGAGGCACCGGATATTCCATCGGTTTCTATACAGGCATTTCAAGTTCAGTTTCCCGATAAACCTAACAAACCAGATGTATGCAATGGACTCAGTATCGTTGTGAACGATGAAACAAATTCTGTTATCGCTTCAAAACGAGCTGTTAATAGATGGTTAGGAGCTTTTTCGAATATAACACACAGAAGAAAAAGTAAAGATATGTCTTATCAAGGTGACGAACTTAACAGGGTAGATTCTGTATGATCTCCCTAGTCTTCTCGTACATCTTCTCATGGTACCTGTTCGTAAACCCTTTCTTCAATCGTCCGTTCTCAACCACGTTCGATTTAAGAGAGTCCCATAACTCGAGGCGATTCTCGAGAAACTCTTTGAACTTTTCGGGGTTGTTAGTAGACTTATACACAATTTTTTCACCATTCATAGCTTTTTCGGTTGCACACTTTTTCTGTTCGGTATACATTTTCATACGTTCAGCGTATGGCAATGAAGTGAACGCAACATCATCTTTCTTAACCATTTTTATTTACATAGTACTTGTTCTTTATGTATGATTAAAATAAGTGGGTTCAATAGTGACAGTTTCACCCGTCGACGTGTCCATGATAAGCCACGCGATGATACCATTAATGACCCATGAGATTCCTAATATGACCTTTAATGCGGTTGCTTCACGCGTAACGTTATCAAACCTATCTAAATGATTTCTGTGCTCGTCTTCGATCATGTGCCAATCCTCACGAAGATCGTGAAGTTGATTAATGAGGTTCGTAATTTCTTGATCCATGATTACTCATGGCGTTTATTCTTTATGCACGAACTCCTGTATGGGATCTACAAATAAATGTATCGAACGCTTTCATTTTGCGATCTACAAATACCGGTGACCCATCTACGTACATCGAAACGTAGACTTTTTTACCTGGTATAGGGAATTCACAAATATCAGGTAGACGCCTTTTCAGTTTTGAAATAGGTGCTAATCGGACTTCATTATTTTTTACAGTCTCCTTCTCTACGTCACCTTCGACACCTATGCTACCAACGGGGGTGGGTATCATACATTTAAAAGCACTCAAAAACCATCTCGACCACGTGACGGGGTGTATTGTGAATTTAACACGTTTGTCTAGTAAGTTTATAAATTTTATACGCGGTGTTTTATCTTTACGATAATCTTCCGCGGGGAAATAGTCACTTGGTGCGTGGCTTAATGTGGGATATTCGCGTCTATGCTGTATTGCCGACTTTATGATTTCTTCATTGACATCAGAGTCAGAATCGGAGTCACCTGCTATGAGAGGCATAGAAGGGGCGCGAGACATTTCCGCGTGAGGATTAAACGTATTGGCTATAGAACCCAATACAGTGAGTCCTAACAGACTCGTACCTATCACAGCTATTTGCATCTTAGTATTCCGCTACATTAAAAAGTTGCAAAGCGGTCATATGAATCTGGGCTGAAAGTGTATTCAGGTTTCTTCGGTTCCTGACGCACGCGCTCTTTCTTGATGTCTATGGGTGTAGTGTACACGTCAAGTTTCTCGATGGGGATAGACGGGTAATCGTACTTATTGGGTGGATCGCGCATAGAGTTTCCAGCTAAAATAAACAGTACCCAAAGTGCGATGAGTATCCAAACGTATGTGGGCATATATTATAAATATGAAAAGAAAATACAAAATTTTCTTCACATATAATAATGAAGGTAACGCTCAGAAAGAGTCCAAATCCCGAAAAGAAGTACAGGGTTACTTTCGAAGATGGTTCGCACGTAGATTTTGGGGGTGCGGGCTATTCGGATTATACGATCCATAAAGATCCATCGCGTATGAAGAGATATCTCGCACGCCATGGACGTATGGGTGAAACATGGTCTAAAGCTGGTTTAAAAACAGCTGGATTCTGGTCTAGGTGGCTATTGTGGTCTAAACCGAGTATGTCTGGAGCTAAGCGATTGATGTCCTCGCGTTTCGGTTTGCGATTTGTCTAAGACCGCGGCGATTCAAATTCTTTTGAAGCTGTGTAAGTAGATTTCTAGGCATCGTGGGACGTCCGATGGGAGCTGGACGGGCCATCGGCATACGCCGAGGTGGTGGAGGTGGTGGAGGAGGGTGCACTGGACTCGTTTTCTTCGTGGCACACGTGCATCGATTCTTAACGAGTTGACGACACGTGCGCATAGTAGCGGCAGCTTGAGTTACGCGATTTTTCATCGCAGCTAAATCGCGTAAGTTAATCTCCTTTCGTAAAGCTTCGTTCGTCTTTTTTACGCGTTTACCTTGGTTGTCTCTTGTTAAACGGATACCCTTTCTCCGGGCTTTTGTTCTTATGTCAACCATTTATATATACCAAGATTAAAAAAAGTGATCGGTCCTATAAAGCTTAGCCTGATAAGGGGCCGCCTTACCCAAGACATTCACAGATTCGTTTCCGTATAACTCCTTGCATCCTAGATCATCCATGCAATCACGGTCGCCGACTGTCACGGGAATAGAGTAAATCTGATTCCCGGGTGTCGATGTGTAGTAATGATACTGATCTCGACGCCCTCTCACCTCTTTTCCATATAAGGGGAGGGTCTCCTCGTTTTCTCCTAATAAAACGCCCATTTGTTGCACGTCACCGGGCTTATACAACTTGACTGGGGGGTCTCTATATTCGGGCGATCGACGAATACTCGTGATCCGACGCGGGGGAACCATGGGTGTTGGTACGGGAACCTTGACAACCTTGGGATCCTGTAACCGCGTGATGAGATAAAAAATGATGGCGACGAGTACCAACATTATCAGTAATGCGGGTGTGTTAGACTTCCCTTTCTTCATTTATATAACTTAGAAAAGATTCCCGAAAGGTCGACACGTTCTGCGTATGGTATTCTTTTCAATCTATGCTGGACGAATAACCATAAACCGAGGAACAAAAATTTAGGAATGAGACCCGACGTGGTATTGTCGAGTTTATATATCGGTCCTACCAAACGCCCGAAGAACGTGTCCTCCTTCTTATTACCGGTGAGTTTCATCTCAATCTCTGTGAGAGCGCACGTATCATCGTTCGTTGCCCAGTGAAAAAACAGAAAAGGTATGAGAAGCGAGTAAAGAGACAGGATCACTTCATCCGCGGTAAATGGTATTACTATCATCACGAGGAAGAGAAGGACGTGGATGAAAAATATAATATTCATCTCTATTAGTATGGACAAAGAAAAGAAAAAGGCCCAACCCAAAGAAAAGGTAAAACGAGTTTGGCATCCTTCACAGGAAAAGATATTGAAAACTTGGGGTGAAGCGTCGGCCTGTTACAGATACATGCACAATCATGCATATCTCGTGTTCAAGAAACAGAGTATGCGTTTTACGTTACCAGTCATCGTGTTGTCTACGATCACGGGTACAGCTAACTTTGCGCAGCAGTCGTTTCCAGAAAGTGTAAGAGGTTCGGCACCAGCCATGATTGGCGGTCTTAACTTGATTGCTGGTATTATCGCCACCATAATGCAGTTTCTCAAAATTAATGAATTAATGGAGGGTTGCAGGGTTGCGTCACTGCAGTACGGTAAGCTTTCGCGTACAATTCGGTTAGAGCTTTCTCTCCCCATCCAAGAACGTTCTTGTGACGGTTCTGTGATGATAGAGACGTGCAGAGCCGAGTACGACAGGCTTATCGAGCAGTCACCACCCCTTCCGTATTCCATTATTCAGGCGTTCGAGAAGCAGTTCCCCGACGATTCCGAATTCTTCAAACCAGAGATCATGCATATCCAACCTATCGATATGTTTATTTCGGAAGACGAGATGCGCGATGAGTTAAAAAAGGAGCTTGGAGCTATACGAACGGGTGACGTTACTCCGAGATCAGACGTCGAGGTGGTCATCGAGGACCCGAAATCTTCCTAGCCACATACGCTAACATGATGAATAATATCAGATTAAAGAGACCGATACATATCAAATAAGGAAAAACCTTTCTTTTGATTGGTTCTATGATCCTTGCCTGAAGTGTATCACTTTCCAAAAAAATATCTAAAGCTTGATCAGTGAACTCATCAGTGATGGACTCCTTCATTAAAATAATCCCACAAAAAAAGGAGCGACCACCGACGCTCCATGATAAAGAAATTTCCCTGTTGGAAAAATTTTTGGCGCGAGGGGAAAACGTGTTCATATGCGGTCCTACCGGTTCGGGGAAGACATTTATAGTAGACTGTTTACTCAATGCAAGTAATACTATCGAGTTACACTCCGAACTCTTTCAAAAAAAGAGTACTTTTCTGAACCTGATAGGTGACACATCTCATCACGTGTTAATAGATGGGTACGATTCGAGTGTATACGGTCACAAGCAAATCATAGATAAGATTTCTGATACGAATGAAAAGATCACGAAAGGATCGGTCGTCGTGACATCTACATCTATCCATATGTTACCGAATTTTAAACTCATAATCGTACCGAAACGTTCCGCGGATGAGATATTTTCTTTAGAGTGTGGGAATCCTAGAGCCAGGTTCGCCGCTGATAAGTGTGAAGGAAATATACGCAATTTTTACGATTATATGAACTTTTCAGATGAAAAGGATGTATTTAAAACGTCGAAAGATATAGTACTCGATATTTTGTGTCATAAAGGTGGGAGTTTTGACACGAACCAAACTGTCCACGAACACGGTCACGTAGTGGATGTCATACATGGAAACTATCTGAATTCAAAAGATGCCAACGTCGTACCGATAGCAGATTCATTATCGCTCGCGGATATATATGATTCTGTAATGTATAAAGGTGAATGGAACTACATGCCATACTACATAACGTGTGGAATGGCTGTGCCTAAACATAACCTCGGAGAACCATTGAAATCTGAAAAAATTCAACCCGGTAGTACGTGGACAAAATATGGTAACTATAAGATGCGGTACAATAAACTTAAAAACATACAAGGGCGGCACACGACAAAACTGGCTATAGAAGAGCTGGGACTCATACGACAATACGCGATCGCTGGGAATCTAGATCCTTTAATCGAATATAAACTCACACCTCTTGATTTTGATATCATGAATCATCTCGCACTCGGGAACAAATTGAAACCATCCGAAGTTGCAAAAGTTAAAAAGAAACTGCGTAGTATAGTCAATGAGTAGCTCTGACAGTGAAGACGAGACTTCCGGCGACGATATTGTCCGTGTGGTCGGGTGTGATATTTACTACTATGGAGCCATCGACCGTGAGAGTATCCTAACGTTTTTGGAGGAGTTTAGGAAACTGGAGGTCGATCTACTCAAAAAGGCTATTGAACTTCCTGGGTATACACCTACCATCCAGGTTCATATTCATAGTGAAGGAGGGGATGTGTTCTCTGGATTGAGTGCCATGGATACACTCAGATCTGCACGGGTCAACGTGACGTGCATAGCTGAAGGTAATTGTTGTAGCGCCGCCACGTTTCTACTTCTAGGAGGTAAGAAACGACTCATGAGTCGACACTCGTTCGTGTTGATTCACCAACTTTCCACTGGATTCTTTGGAAAGTATCACGAACTCAAGGATGAGATGAAAACATGCAAAAAAATTATGAAAACGATCAAAGGGATCTACAAATCCGAGACCGAGATCCCCAAAGAGACGCTGGACGAGTTCATGCGCAAGGATATTTACTTGAACTTTGATGATTGTCTCACCTACGGGATCGTTCACGGCGCCTCGTAACTTCGAGATTTCGTTTATATAAAAAAATTACACCTAAGATGATCACCCCAATACTGATTGTATTCATATTTAAGGGAACAGTCGTTAACGGAGGAGGCTTAAGTCGCTCCATTCTTTCATAATTTACTACTGGTATCATTCCTACTACTAATATGAATACAATTTTTACTACCGACAAAAACGGCAAGAAGCGCTACCTTGACATCCGCGTCGAGGAGATCAACGATGTCTGGTGCATCGTGAAGGCAACCGGACAGGTTGGAGGCAAGGAGGCTACATCCGTGACGGAAGTCCCTCTCGGTTTTGAGAGTGCGACGAAGCGCGCGAAGACCATGTGGAAGAATGCGAACACCAAGGCGACGGCCATTCTTCCTATGCTGGCGAACAAGTGGGAAGATCGGGAGAAGTACATCTCCGAACCTTTCTACGTTCAACCCAAACTCGACGGTGTTCGTCTCTTGGTGTCTAAAGACGGTGGCATCTCGAGGACTGGGAAGATCATTCCCGGGACCGAGGTTCTCGGTAAAGGTCTCAAGGCGGGTCAGTACGTCGACGGCGAGGCGTTTGATCCCAACCTGACGTTCGAAGAGCTCACGAGCACTTTTAAGACGGATCCCCTGAAGCTCAAGTTCCATGTGTTCGACTTCTTTGATCTCAGAGCCGAAGCCCTCGCTCGAGATAAGATGACTTTCGAGCAACGCTGGGAGTACGTCAACGACTCCATCTACAACCCCCATTACGAATATGTCAAAACGACACTCGTAAAATCTAAGAAGGATCTTCCCAAGGTGCATAAGAAGCACGTCGAAGAGGGTCACGAGGGTACGATGATTCGCGATCGCTTCAGTGTGTACGAAGTTGGTCAGCGAAGCAACTACCTTCTCAAGCACAAGGATTTTCAGACGGAGGAGTACGAGATCATCGGAGCCACGACTGGTCACGGTCGAGATGCAAAGTGTGTCGTGTGGATCTGCAAGACGGAAGAAGGCAACGTGTTCAATGCACGCCCGGAGGGTACTCTGGAGGATCGCGAGTACAAGTATGCGAACAGGGAACGTTTCATTGGTAAGATGCTTACCGTGAGATTTCAGAACTTGACCGACAAGAATGTTCCCAGGTTCCCAGTGGGAGTTGCGATTAGAGACTATGAATAATTTGTTATGAATATGTAAATGAATCGAATTGCCGTTGACGTTGATGAAGTTCTCGTACCGTTTGTTAGGCCCATGGCTAAGTATAAAAAGCTAAAAATGCCTACCGAAAAATGTAGATACGTGTACCGTGAAATGTTTAACATAACAGAACCCCAATCCCGGAAGATGGTACGAGAATTTTATGATTCCGAGGCATTCGATGCACTCCAGCCCGTCGAGTATTCCCAAGCAGTTCTCCGACTCATGCGCCCCTATATAGATAAGATGTACATCGTCACAGGGCGTCACGACTGCGTTAGAGAGAAGACCGAAGACTGGTTAAATGAATATTTCCCGGGTATTTTTGACGACGTTATTTTGACGAATAGTTTTACGAGTTACGAAATTCAGAAATACGATATATGTCACTCCCTTAATCTGGACACGATCATAGACGATAGCGATACGACTTGTGGCGTTTGTAAACACTGGGGCATGGACGCGTATCATTTCGCAGGGTATAATGGTAAAGAATACGAATGGTGCAAGAAGGACGATATAAGCGTTTTGAGCTGGGTGGAACTATACAAAAAACTACCTTTGAAGTTCATGGATTAAAATCTCAGATGATATTAGATGTCTCGAACAGTAACTATTACTAAGACTGGTACCACACCCAAGACGGCTTCACCCAAAATTACACAGAATGTAGCGAGTGGTAGAATGTTGAATAATAAGCTGGATATCAGGTCTAAGCGTCAGCAGCTCGTGAATACGTACCTTACTTTCACGTATGAAATGAGAGATAATTTACCGCGGAGGATATTTTGGAGGTATGTTATTCTAATGCTTCTATCCATTGATAAGATTGCCGGTATATCATCAAACGATGAAAGGTATTCACAACTGTTCGAACAGACAAATACTCTTAACGGTACAGTTCCCTTAGATATCCAAAACACGTGGGCTCGTAAATTTGAAGGTATTGTTAAAAATGCGAAACGTATTTCTTCTTCCACCACGAAGAATTTAAACTCGATGCTTAAATTTTAATCTGAGACATTAATATATGTCGTGTTCCGATAAACCGATATTCGTCATTATAAAGGAAACCCCTGCAGGATATTCCTTCGATAATGACGTCACATACAATAGTCCATTCGCTAAGCATGTATTATCACAGCCAGCGGATATGACTCACCCATCGCTGGTGGTCACGAGCTCATGGGGCTTGAATAAGAGTATTACGCAGATGGCGACCGGTAATGCCGGGTTTAGTATCTTGCAGAGGGCTAATAACAAGTCAAACTTTATACGAACTCACAATAATAGAAGAAAATTTGTTGGTTTGATTGATAACGGAACCCGTGGATACAAGTTAGCTAGAACAGCTCCTTTAAGTGGTAATGCTCCATCTGTTATGGAACTGACTAACTTACTTAAATCTATATCCAATTCCGGTAAGAACATAAAGGTCCGCGGAAGTCCTTTAGAATATAAAAGGTTACTCGACTATTTTCAGTTCTTGTTAGTGTCCAAAGTTCAAGCCGGGGATTTATTTTTAACTCGTCCTAATAATGTTCATATCATGGACGATATAAATGATCCATCCAAGGATGTTACGCTAGAGGAGGCATATCTCAGCATGTTCGATCAAGAATCATCCAATCGTACCATGTATAATAATGCATATTTCGTTACTATGGATAGAGTAGCCGCGTTAGCAGCCGTGGTGCGACAAATTCCTACCATATATCAAACGGTCAAACCACAAAATTACTATGATGTACCAACGGGTAATGTAAATAGAATAACCAAATTTTTACAGTCCAAATTAAAGACCGCCAGGAACGCTTTTGAAATTCCTAACCGAAATACACCGATGAAGAATCATCCTAATAGGATGCAAGAGTTGATAACACCGAAGGGTAAACCCATTATCACTAAAGGACCCCTGTTTAAATGGTTCTTAGATACTCGAAATATACAAGAAAAAGGTAATCGGGAGGTGGGTGCAAATTTTCATAAGTTTTCCGCAGATAATAAGGCGCTCATTTTGTTTTATTGGGTTTTCGCATACCCATCCGGTACTCATACCACAAACTTACCTTTCATAGAAGCATTTCTCAGTATTTTAGATACGTTTCACGATTTTACTGGATCACGTGCGACTAATACCTTCAAAAATATCATAGGTACCGAAAACACGAGAAATAATTTAAAGAGAATAGATCACGCTCAACTCAGCTTAAATGATTTTAATACCAAAAAGGCGCATAAAACGCTAGTTAAATTGTTGGGTACGGATATTTATCGTAAATCTAAGAAAGCTTATAATACACCTTTAAAAACCATCATATTGGATGCAAATAAACGGGGATTAAACGCGGACGATAAAGTTGGTCGAATGTTATATTTCATCACGAGTATGTTAGGAAGTGACTCAGGCTCACTCGTACAGGCGTGTGAAAAATTATCACAAGAAATATTACTCCATCTCGCGAATAATGAACCCATTTACGAAAGACCCAAAACGTTTGTGTTTGGCGAAGGGCGTAATAAATTATGTGATAAACTCGACCGTGAAGGCGCTTGTTTAGTCATAGATGCTATAAGTGGTAGTTTACCACAGTGTTTAGCTAAACATTCTGTCTACCATAATGTGGGTGTACTTGATCCCGCTACGAGATCTATACTTTCATGGAGTGAAGTTGATGGTAATGAAGGTTGTGTAGATGGTGCAAAAGAGAAGCTGCGCCAAAGACAATTGCGATTCAAACGTAGACAAGAACAAAAGCGGTTATTAAAAGAAAAGGATGCGAAAGAACGTGCTGAAAAAGCAAAAGCGACGAGAGCACAAAGGATACGAGAAGCGGCTGCTAAGGCGGCTGCTAACGCGGCTGCTAATGCGGTTAAAACCAAGACTCAGACACTTGGTAGAGCGGCTCGAGCGGCGGCGAGAGAGGCGGCTCAAAAGCGTAAGAGGAATAATAACGCGTCGCCCAATAAAAATACAAAAGCCCAAACTCCGGTTGTAAAACGTGAGAGAAATAACAATGCACTACCTAATAAACGACCCACTAAGATGACTAAGCTTACGTCATTTAAACCACCGCGGGGCAATATGGAGATAAACAATAATAAAAAATCTCCCCCTCCGAGACAACAGGGGTTAAATAGTATACCAGAGTCGAGACAAATCACAGGGACGACGCCGTCTAGACGAGAGACGAGATCTGCAAGGGCGGCTCGCTTGCGACGCAACGCACCCGCTTCGTTCGGTACTCGCTCCCGTGCTCGTACCCCTGGTAGTGCCCAAGGTAGAACATCTAGGACTACTCGATAATTATGTTGGACTATAATAGATGAGTAATAATGTGGAAATGGTCAATGCGTGGTTGACCTAAGTAAACCTCCAATATATCAAAAAACATACAAACATGAACACCCTAAATGAGACTTTCAAAAACGGAGCGGCCATCATGAGTCTCATTTGGAGCGTAGGAAAAATGCAAGAGTGGGTGCAGCGTAATCAGTATTAAAGCGTAGAGCCGTTGAATATATAAAATGTTTACTATCACCTGCTCTCAGATGCCTGCCCGTGTCCCCGTTTCCGACGAAACTAGGAAGAGGCGCGTGCGACACTGGCGTCAGCATATGTATGCACATCCGTCACAGGAAGAAATCGCAAACAGGGCTCTCAGTAAGGGATCTGAGAGAATTCGTGAAATGGAAATTGAGATCGAGAGATATAAGCGCGTGAACGCCAAGCTCGAGAGAATGGCTAAATGGAATTTGCGTTCATCTCAGTCAACGCTTAGAACGTCCGAAGAAATGCTGCAACTGCTTCAAGATACGTTCGGCGACGAGGCCTTTGAAAAGAAGTAACTCCATACGTGTTAGGTCCGGTATACGTCATGCATATCTCTTCGTTTTCGGTGAATCCTAGGACAGACTTATACATGATGACACATCGTTCTTAAACTTTAATCAAACTTAAGTCGCGAAATATATTTGTAATATTTAAGTTAAGATGTTTGCACTCAGACAACCCGCCTTCCGACCCACACCCTTTCGCTTCAAGCCCAAAGTGAAAAAATCCATCGCTAAGAGTTACTATGCACTTAATTATGACAATAGTACACCCCTGGAAAAGGTTTCTGGACATGAACTTTTTCATATCCTAACATTTCATAAGCCGGGGCATGAAGACGGAATTTATTCCATTACGGATAAAGACAAAAATGACCATCCTCAACATTTTATCCTCGCATTTTTAACGTTTGACGATGCGTTCAGATATAAAACACTTTTAGAAGCTGAGATGGATTCTTATTTACCTTATATTCAATTTGCGTCAAGATTTGAACTCGATCACATGTGCACTGTCGGAGGATACCATTGTAGAGTGGTAAATGAAGGGGTACTCGTTACTCCACCTATGAGAACCGTAAAACTCACGGATTGGGAAATTCGTCAATCTCTCTTAGATGGTAATTGGACCGTCGCACCTAAACCGGAAGATCTTCATGAATAACAACACTGTCGAAACTATTTGAGCGACTCATGATAGGAGAGAGTCCGTTTATGACGGGGTTTCTTCTTTGTGCGCATGGATGACGCTCCATATCGGCGACCGTCTTAAACGTTTCCCAACACATATTACACCGGACAGTCCCATATCCTCTCCTGATACAAGAGTTGATGTCTTCCGTGGTATGATATCCCAAGTGATTTATAAGTCCTTGCATATCTCCGAATACCGAACCACACATTTCACATGAGCAGTCGAATGGGCGGGTATATGCATCGGGTAGTCTTCTATAGCGTTTCCTTTTAAATAAAAATTCGAGACACATATATTGTCTTCATATACTATTTTTATGAGTGCTTTTCTGTAAAATAATAGTCTGGGTAAATTTTTCTCATTTCGTTTTTTTGTTTGACAAAAACGGACAGCCGTTCATAGAGAGACATCATTTTCGTCCTAAAGTGAACAGTTCCAGCATCATGATCCACGTGCATTTCCATGCTGTAACTGTTTGGAAGTTCTGCGGCTGTGTCGGGGATGACTATATGTGGCTGTAATGCGTTGGAATGCATATGGTTTTGTAAAACTGCGACGCGTCTCAATGCAGCGCTGACGCGTGTTGCACTCATCTTCTACAATTAGTGTATTACTTTTTTATACAACTTTAAAATTCATGTTGCGCGATTTGTACATTTTCTTTGCAATCCATGCCATGAAAACGCCAACTTCCATGATAAGAAGGGCCTGATGAAACATGACCATTCTCTTAGCCCGGTCAGTTTTGGGGCTGAAATCACCGTAACCCACGGTACTCATCGTCGTGAAAGAGAAATACCATGGGTCCATAGGAGATTCGGTAAATCCAAACTCTTCTGGATCAAATGTTGAATATATGAATCCAAAAACAAGTGTCGTTAAAATCATTAATAAGGCAACGAGTATACCATCCATTTGATATATATACACATTTAAAGTTATGTCGCGTATACTAACAAAGATGGAGTCTAAGCTACTTATCAAACGCCTTTCTAATGACGCGATTATTCCTGAGCGATCTGGATCGAGTGCTTCTGTTGGATACGACCTGTACAGTATCGTCGACGTCGAGATTCCTCCCCTGGCGAGGGGTATTGTCAGCACTGGAATTGCTGCCACCGTTCCTGCTGGATGTTACGGTCGTATCGCTCCTCGCTCTGGTCTCGCTGTGAAGAACGGTATTCAAACCGGTGCTGGTGTTATTGACCCTGATTATACAGGTGAACTCAAGGTGATCCTGTTTAATCATGGTGACGAAGCGTTTCATATTAAACCTGGGGATAAGATTGCCCAGCTTATCGTGGAGAGGTGCGAAATTCCTCCCATTGAGATTGTAGACGAAATCGCATCCACTGAACGTGGTGAACGCGGTTTTGGTTCATCTGGTTAATCATAAATAAAAAAATAACGTATGAGTATTTAGTTAGCAAAAGCAACACCGCCCATACCGTCTTTTATCTTTAAAATGTTGTAATTGACTGTATAGGCACGCACGATAGTACCAACCCTTGTGGTGGTACCGGTAAGATTCAGCTTCGCGTTATCGATGCGCGAGAAGTTAAGCGAACCGCTGGGTTGAGAAGCATTCATCTTTAAGCAGAAAGGCCACGTGAAAGTAGCGACGGTGCTGAGAGTCGACGACGGAAGAGATGTGCAGTGCATCTCCGGAACGACGTTGTGGTGGTAAACGGGAGACATTTCCTCGAAAAGAGCGGTACCGTTGATGTAAAGGGAAGCGCGGTCGAACGTAAAGTTGGTATCCCACTGATTGTTATCAGCCTCGGAAGAGACGACGTGAACAGCCTTGGAAGGGTGGTTGAAGTAAGTGAGATCGATGTCGACGTCATCCGCAGACATGGGCTGGAACTGGGTCTGGGTGATGAGCATCTCATGCTCATGCTCGACGACCAGCTGACGCTCCTCGGTGTCGAGGTACACGTACGTACCATAGACCTTGGGGGTAGAACCCGGTTGAAAAGTACCCGAACCACCCGTACCACTGCGGCACTTAATCCGCAGCTCGACCTGGTGGAACTGAAGTGCGGTGAGAGGGAGAGATTTGGTCCAATCTTCAGAGAAGAAGAAGGGGATGAGATAATGATCGGCAGCCACATCAGTTCCCTTAGCGTTGTCAGAAACCTCGTCGAGCGTCACGGCGCAAGTCGCCTTAGCGCCATCTTGCTTGTAGAGTAAGTTGTGAACACCCTGAATGAAAAGGGCGTCGAGGTGGCACACTTCCTGACCACCAATCCAAAGAGAAAACTCGGTCGTGCTGGTGTCGTCGGTGCTAAAGAAACCGGTACGCTGTGCACCGCCGCGTCCGATGTTGGTGGCCTCGACCCAGACGTAGCTCAAGAGATCACCCTTGGTGCGCAGAGGAATCACAACCTCGTTACCGGCGGCGAAGGTTCCAACGTAATCGAGACGCTCAGGCTTGAGTGCGAAATTCGTATGTCTCTTATAATTTTGATGGAAAAATGAAACTTGGGGCGAGCCAGTGATGAACACATCCTGGGCTCCCTTAGACACGAGGTCAATCAGAGCAGCTGACATTTTTACTAATATATGATATTAAAAATTTAGCTCTATAACGAAGTATGGTGCAATTCCAGGTTTTATCATGGGATGCACGTGACGAAGATGAGGAGCATTTAATCAGGATGTTTGGAAAAACGATGGATGGTCAATCTGTCTGTGTGACGACCCCATTTAAGCCGTACTTTTTCATGAAGCTTCCTGATACACTGGATCCTGTAAAGGTTATTGAATGCGTTAAAGATACATGCCCGGATATTGTAAACTGTGGATCCCTGAGATCTAAGGACATGGAAGGGTTTCAAAATGGAGAGTCTCGGACTTTTATACAGATAACCTGTAAAGATCTTCAATCGCGTCGATTCATCAGTAGTAAATTGAGAAGAACAAATGCTGCGACTCTTAAAAAACTGGAACGCGAGCGCAAAGAAACGGATCACAAGCTCGTTCTCGCTGAAACCGCGGTGGAAAAGGAAAATGATGAGTCTTCGAAGAATCAGGCTTTGCAGAAGGTGACGACATTAAGAAAAACTTTACAGAAACTGGATACGGATATTGATCGAACGAAGCATATTAGTCAACTGCGATTATACGAAGCGAATCTAGACCCTGTACTGAGATTTATGCATAGGTCTAACATTCAATCTACGGGCTGGGTGGATACGGGTGACGGCTGTGAACGTGCTGATTTTGCAAGCGTCGATATTGACCTGTACTGCAAGTCGTGGAAGGATTTAAAGTCCATAGACAACCCCGAATCTGCACCGTTCGTGATCGCATCGATTGATATTGAGTGCTATAGTTCAACCGGAAAGTTCCCGGATCCTAAGGTGAGAGATGATGCATGCTTCCAGATTGCCATCTCACTTATGCGCTTCGGAGAAACTGAGCCGTTCGAGAAAATATGTTTATGCTACAAGGAAACGGATAAAAACCTGGGTGATGATTCGATTATCGAATGGTATCCCACGGAAAAGGATATGCTCATTCGATTTTCAAACTATCTCATGGAAAGGGATATAGATGTCATCACCGGATGGAATATCTTCGGTTTCGATCTTGAGTATATCATCGAGCGTGGACACCTCATGTCCTGTCCATTGTCGTTTTTCAAGATGAGTAAACTGAAGACACACGTGTGCGATCTCGTGTCTAAAAAGCTCTCTTCGAGCGCTCTAGGTGATAATGAGCTGAAGCTTGTTCCCATGCCTGGTCGATTTATTTTTGATCTGTTTCATGAAGTTAAACGCGAGTATAAGTTGGACTCGTATAAACTCGATAATGTCTCGAAACTCTACCTGGGGGACAACAAGATCGATATGGCACCGAAAGAGATGTTCCGTCGATACGAGCAAGAAGATCCTGTAAAACTTCGGGAAGTTGCGGAGTACTGTATTAAGGATACTCTTCTTCCACACCGTCTCATTTCCAAGCTGTGTACGTTCATTAATCTACTGGAGATGGCTAAGGCTACTTGGGTGCCACTCAGTTATTTAGTGGAACGTGGACAACAGATTAAAGTGTTCAGCCAACTCACAAAGAAAGCTCGAGAAATGAAATTTAAGGTGCCTACGTACGATTATGGACATACGGATAATACTGGGTATGTGGGTGCAACTGTTCTAGAAGCAATGTCTGGAGCCTATTACACTCCTATCACCGCCCTGGATTTCGAAGCCCTGTATCCGAGTATTATGATGGCACACAACCTTTGCTATTCGTCGCTCGTCATGGATCCCAAATACAAAAACATACCCGGAGTTGAATACGAAACCTTTGGGGATCACACATTCGCACAGAATGTTCCGAGTATTTTGCCTAGTATTTTGATAGAACTCAAAGCGTTTAGAAAGCAAGCGAAAAGGGATATGGCTAAAGCGACTGGTGCGATGAAACAGATGTATAACGGTAAGCAGTTAGCCTATAAAATCAGTATGAATTCTGTGTATGGCTTCACTGGTGCTTCTAAGGGTATTCTCCCATGTGTTGCCATTGCCTCTACGACTACGATGAAGGGTAGAAATATGATTGACGACACGAAGAACTATGTGGAGAAGAACTTTCCCGGATCCAAGGTGAGATACGGAGATACCGATTCTGTGATGGTGGAATTCGACGTACAAGGTAGAACTGGAAAGGAAGCTATCGAGTATAGCTGGGAGCTCGGTGAACGCGCCGCGGAGGAGTGTACAAAGCTTTTCAAAGCTCCAAATAACCTTGAACTCGAGAAGGTCTATTGTCCATATTTCCTTTACAGTAAGAAGCGTTACGCTGCGAAACTTTGGACCAAGGGTAAGGATGGGAACATGAACATGGACTATATTGATGTCAAGGGTTTGCAACTCGTTCGTCGGGACAACACTCCACACGTGAGAGAGGTATGTAAAGAACTACTGGATGTAGTCCTCGACAGTAGTGGTACGGATGCACCCAAGGCTCTTGCTCGGAAACGAGCTGTAGAACTACTCGAAGGAGATGTTCCAAATGAAAAACTCGTTTTGAGTCAGTCACTTTCCGATTCGTATAAAGTGAAAGGAAAGAGTGTGTCTATCACCGGAGATGAAGTCGCTAATATTAATCAAGCGCACGTGCAGGTTGTCCGGAAGATGAGAGAGCGTCAACCTGGGTCGGAGCCACAGTCCGGGGACAGGGTTCCGTACATTCTCATCAATACGGGTGATCCCAAAGCTCGTGCATTTGAGAAATCCGAAGACCCGGTTTTTGCCCGAGAGAATAATCTTCCAGTGGACTATCCGTACTACTTCCTTAACAAGTTCTTGAACCCCGTCTGTGATTTACTCGATCCACTCTTCGATAATGTCAAGGATGATATCTTTGGAGAGTTGTTAATGCGTGCAAAACCACCGAAAAAGCCTCGTAAAAAAGCCGATCCGAAACAACCTACTTTGATTAGTGACATATTTAAAAAAGAGGGACCCTAATAGGGTATGACTGAAGCGTTTAACGACCTTATGAACGTTGGGAAAGATTGGATGAAAAATGTAGAAAAGTTTGAGAGGGAGAAGGACGCAAAACATAAGGACGAGGTGAGAGTCAAAATGCGCGAAGCTGTGAACGCACTGTGTTCGGAAAATAGATTTCTAGATCGTGACTCGGTTTCCAGAACATTATCGAGGGTATTTGGCGATGGTAAATGCATTGGAACGAGAAAGAATGGTCGACCATGTGCGAACAATGCCGTAGACAGATGTGAGGGGTTCTGTAGAACGTGTTACATGAGCAAACCTCCGGCACCTAGGGTTATTCCATTCGCCGGATCTGGAATTGATATGAGTGGTGCGGGGGCTCTCGTTGGAGATACCGGAAGTGGAGGATTTCCAGGAACCCCGGCATCGAGGAGCCCCCCACCCGAAGACGAGCTTAGAGATTTACCTCCCCTATATTAATAATGAACAAATCAGATATTCTACTAAATTCTATTAACACCTTCTACGAAAAACCCGAGAATAAAGCTATACTTGTCGAACTACTGACGAAGAGTGGGGGTATATCTCTCCGAAACTTGGAATGGTTTATCACCAACTACTCTAAGAAGAATAATCTTTCCTACGAAACAAATGATGGAAAGATTTTCAGTGTTCATTGTGCATACAAGTCGAGTCTCGATGGATACTCTAAGAAACTGTTCGACCCCTTCTGCCGAACGGAAAAAATAACGTATAAGCTACCTGGCTCATCTGAGGAAATTCATACGACCGTTGCACAGCTGAATTTCATCCGATGGTGTGTGAAGAATAATATCGTAGATTACATTCGTAAGCATCACGATACGTTATTTATCAAAGGGAATACCCTTCGATCCCAGAAGACGTAGACTCTTTTTTCAATTGTAGTAAATTTCCAACACCCGCATCCGTCGGTCTTGGTCTACCTCCTAGCGGTCCTGAAGGCATAACATTAAAATCGTCTAGGGTTGGTATGTACCTGTCGGCAGACATACCTACACCGGACATGAACCCTCTATCAAAGAGGAATGTCTGGTATCCAACATAGTACATGTTTAACGTGTACACGTTTGTCAGATTGGGGGTGAGTGAAATATCAAGAATAGTTCGATCCGAATTTAATTTACTGAAGTCCAGGCTTCCCGATGGCTCCACATTGATCGGATTCATCGCGAATGCATACGTGTAAATATTTTTATCCGGTTTCGAGAACCTGCTATTGTAAGGCACGACGTATTTATAGAACGTGTGGTCAGGGTTATTCATATTCGGAAGGTCCTGGCCGTTGACGTACAGTTTAGCTGACTGTTGTACGGGGTTGAAAAACTCATTTATGATATTATACGTGTTTGACGTAGAAAAATTGTACCTATTTTCAAACTTTCTCCCGAGAACGCCTGTATCACCCGTACCAAGGTTTGATGGTGAACCGTGTTCAGTTTCATCTTCGAAATCTTTACGTCGTAAAAACCAAAACATAGATTTAACAGGGATATCGGGAACGAGTTGTAATTTTACGGTCTCTTCGCCTATCTCAGTCTCCATTGACGGGTGCTTTTTCACTACATCCGTGATCAACACCTGTTGCTTAGTGGTTAGGAACGACTTTTCTTGCGCCGATACTGTAATCTCTTCCGTGATTACACTGAACTTATCTAATGTCAGAGGTGAAAAGTCTGGATTATTTGTAAAGAACGTGGCTGGTCTAAACTTTATCTCAAACTCGAGCTTCTGTTTATGAATAGCGCACGTAGGGAAATAGGGTCTGTTAGGGGAATTGGACGCATATTCATCTCCCTCGTACTTGCGCGAAAAAAATAGAGGTATAGGTATCATAAGCTGTGATGCATACCTAGATAGGGTCGCATCGTTGGCGTGAGAAGTACCCTCTGATTGATTACGATTGAGTGTGTACCGTTTGGTTCTCTTTTCAGAAGCGTCAAGATAGAGTTCGTCATAAATAATACCCCAATCATCATGGTATTTCTCAAGTTCCAACTCGTCTACACGCATCGTTACAGTTTCTATGACGTGACGACCTATCTGGTCGGCGATGTTGGCGTTCGATTCGACCTTAGGAAACTCGAGGTGGACGTACATATTGCTAAGGAGATCACCCATGTTCTGTGGATTGAGTGTGACTTTGATGGATTCACCAAATGGCCATGTCGTCGATGCGTTCGAGGGTTTAGAGATGGTGGTACTTTTATGATATTTCGTGAAGTTTGAATGTTGATTATACTCATAATTAAAGAAGGAATGTGTCGGGCTATCATGTAACAGGTATGTATCCTGTTTACCTATCGCATTAAGGGCTAGTACAGAACCCGTATCGGGACCTTTAAGGTCCATTCTTATCTATTGCTCACAATTTTTTAATATCAGTTTTCCACATGTCGAGATATCCCATAGCTTGGAGTCTCTTCACCTCTTCATTCAAATCTTTCCATTCCTTGAATAGGGCATCCACCCTTTCTTCTGTGTAATCCACCGTTCTCGTGTGTAAGAGATAGTCGAACGAATCATCAACTTTGGGAAACATACCGGACAGCTGAGATTCGAGATCCTGTTTCTTACGCCTGAAGACCACAATATTACCTTCAATCACCATCTTAACGAATCGCGCACGCCTGGCACAGAGTTCTGCCTTTCGCTTCGTAATCTCGAGAAGTCGAGCCTTCCTCTTCACGTAGTGTTCCACTCGTAGAGTGATAAAGTCTTTGAGAATATCCTCTGCACTCTCATATTTGCAAATACCTTTCGTTGGATGAAACAAGTGCATATTCGAGCACCTGATGGTCTTTTGCAATTTGAGATCCTTCACAGCATCCTTACCATTGTAGTCTTGAATCACAAAGTCAACGTTTTCGGTTGTACTGTTATTCGTAAAGCCACTGATGATCTTCTTCTCGACGAGAGAATCAAGGTGTTCCTTATAGTCTTGCGTCCAACGACCTGGTGGAAGTTCAGATACTTTAATCGTCTTTCCGATACACGTCCATTCACCTTGAGCCACCCACGATTCGTCATCGTCTTCCATAATTTTACCCTTGAAACCACGGAACCACGGTTTCATATCGATCATATTTTCTCCCCGTGTGAATCTGAGAATGTTTTGCTTTATATCCTCCGGGTTAAACGGGGGTACATAGCAAGAAAATCCTGTTCCAATACCCTCGCTTCCATTTACAAGAATCATAGGAAGGGTTGGCATGTAATATTCTGGTTCAATAGACCTCCCATCGTCATCGAGATACGTAAGAATATCATCATCCTTGGGATCGAAAATAGTACGCGCTTCCTTAGTGAGCTTTGTGAAGATGTACCTCGTTTGAGACGCATCCTTACCGCCCATGAGCCGTGTCCCGAACTGACCACATGGTTCGAGAAGGTTAATGTTATTCGAACCGGTATAGTCATTGGCAAGCTTCACGATCGTTTCTGCCAGGGATACTTCGCCGTGGTGATAGGCACTCTTCTCGGCTACATAGGCTGCGAGCTGTGCCACCTTCATCTCATCCTTGAGATTCTTCTGAAAGCAAGAATACATCACCTTCCTCTGAGAGGGCTTGAGACCGTCAGCCACATGAGCAATTGATCGCTTCAAATCAGCCAATGAGAAATTCACGAGATCCTTGTGAATAAACTCTGAAATACCCAACTGCTTAATGTTACCGTAGGATACTTCGAGCTGATTTGCCTCCTTGGCAGTACTCTCGAGGAGCCAGGTCTTTCGTGCGTCAGCCTTCTTTTTGTCGAAAGCGAGAACAACCGACTCATCTGTCATGACATCCACGTCGAACTTGACAGTGAGTGTCTCGATCATCTTGAAGTACTCTCGAGCCTCTGCGCTCGTAGACGTACCAAGACCCTTATAGTACTTGATTCGCCAGCCAGCCTTTCCATCTCCATACCATGCACGGAAGGCGGAGTCCGTGTAGAAGGATTTAGACTGAGAACCTTTCGTAGCTTTGATGATTGGAGTCACCATCGAAACGACGAATCCGAGATCGAGAAGAGATGGCCAAAATGCGTGGATCATATTGATAATCAACCCCTTGATGTGGGAACCGTCATTATCCGCATCCGTCATAATCATCAAACGTCCGTATCGAAGTTCGGAAACATCCGTGTACTCCTTACCTTGTTGAAGCCCGAGGATCTTCTTGAGATCAGAAAACTCCTGGTTCGAACTCAACTGTGCGACAGAAGCATCGCGGACGTTCTTGCATTTTCCTCGAAGAGGGAAGACTCCGTAATGGTCCCTGCCGACCACGGAAAGTCCGGCAACGGCAAGCGTCTTGGCCGAGTCACCCTCTGTGACGATGAGAGTACACTTTTTTGATTGAGCCGTGCCCGCCTTGTTTGCATCGTCGAGCTTCGGGATCCCGGTGATTTTACTCTTACGAGCTCCACCATCAGTCTTAGCCAACTCTTTCATTTCTTTGAATTTCGACAGCGCTGTGAGCTCATCAGAAATACCCGTCTTCAAAACGTTTTTGACAAATGTTTTGGGCAATTCAAACTTAGACCCAAAATCCTGAGCCTTGAGCGTACACTCAGATTTGACTTGACTCGAGAAGGTAGGATTTTCCAAGGTCGCCTTGACGAAGATGCGAAAGGTCGCTTTGACTTGTTGAGGCTTGAGCTTGATCTTCTTAGCCATATCATCAATGATTCCTGAAGCAACCAGTGAAGCCACGTGATCTACATGCGTACCACCCTTAGTGGTGCAGATACCATTTACGAAGGAAACCTGCTCCATACCATCTTCCGAAGGTCCGATGCAAACAGACCAACGGTCTGTCGTGGCGGAGTAAACGTTCTCAACTCCTTCATGCATCTTCGCATAGGCTTCGAAGTTTTGCTTGGGGAGAGCTTCACCGTTAAACTTCACTTTGCAATTTGCCGAGGTGCATATGTTCGCATCCCAGACACGCTTTTCCATGATCTTATAGATCCCATTCTCCATATCCTTCATTCCAAACCTAGACCAGTCGGGTTTGAAAGAAACGGAGACGGATGCAGTAGCACCGTTGAATTTTTTCATTTTTGGAGGGTAGCACGTGGACATGTTGTCGAACCATTCTTGGGAATATTCTTGTTTGGTTTCTGGGTCTTTGATGATGACTGAGAACCACTTACTATAGATATTCGCCAGCTTTGCTCCATATCCGTTCCTGCCTCCCACAATGCGCTTTTGTGTATCGTCGTAGTTGGTACTTGTGAGCAGGTGACCAAACACGAGTTCGGGATTCCATACATCTTCTTTTTGGTTTTTTTGAATGACGAGTCCTCCGAGAGGTCCGTTGTTGTCTATGGTGACCATACCACTATTTTTGTCGACGTTGACGGAAATCGATGTCACATGTTTGGGGTACATGGAATTCCGATCGATGGCGTTGACGAGTACTTCGTCAAAGATCTTGAGTAAAGCCGGACTGTATTTGGTCGTGGTCCTTTTGAATTTTTTACCACTGAGCACCCAATAGGGTTCCCGAACAGCGTCCACTGGACCGACATAGGAGTCTGGTCGCTTTAAGACGTGCTCGATATGGCTTAGCTTTTGAACTGATTCCATACTTTCTTGAATTTATTACAACTCAAATCTCTAACTTAGGTACTTTATCGAAACCAAAATCCGTTCGCCGGGCTATTGACACCGCTATTTGTTCTAGAAAGAGCTGGTCTAACTTTATCCGGGATGAACGAGTATAGTTTCTTTAATTCGGTGCATAGGGTTAGATAGACGTTCTCGGGAATTTTATCAGATATACTGTCTATGATCTGCATTACATTCTGAAGTACATTCATTACTATATTACACTGCTAAAAACTTTCTTCGCAACGCAAGCTCATTACGGAAGGGTTTATGGTGTTGCTGGATTTCACGAGCTGCTCCATTTGCTTACGGTAAAGACGCCAGCCCGACTCAGTGCGAGGATTAGAGGGTGAGTTCGTGGGGGTGTTCCAGTCCTCGTCATCGGTGTCCTCCTCAAAGAGATTGGATAGCGGTGGGCTGTCCACCGTTTGTAGGGTGTACGTGAGACTCTGTGTTCGTGGGTTCCATATGGAGCTCACAACTTCGTTGATATTTACCACTAGTGAAATTCGTATCTTGTACTTCCCCGGTACATTAATGTGAACTCCGCCACGCACGAACACGTTCCAAGTGATTTCTCTCACGCTCTCAACTCCCGGTAAATCAACCTCCACCACGACTCTACCACCTTTCCACGGGCACCCGCCATTGAGGTGGTTTATACGGTAAACAGGCTTTTTCTCGATACCCGCTTCGGCTGGTGTTTGTCCATCCCGATATGCTGAATAAAGTGCGATCGAGTCATCCTCATAATATGGGCAACTACGCCTATTGTGACCCACTTGGTGACAGCGACCACAGCGACGCGGAGCTGAAGGTCGCTGGAGAACAATCTGGGTGGGTTGACAAGTGTGAAGATTCTTGAGATGATCACAGAATCGGAGGTAGAGGCCTTCGGGGATTTTATCCGAGGCCTCATCAAGCTGTGTCATCATCGTGCGTAGAATGTCTTGTTGAGTAGTCATGTTTTTAGATGAAATTTACAAATATTCTTACAACTTAGGTGCTAAATTATTTAAGGACCATTCACCAATTGTCCATTGATGTCATCCACCCAAAAATCGTGGGCTTCCGCGTCCCATCTATCACGAT
>CESB01148216.1_pt1 | contig 49073 bp, 70 predicted proteins | sample 531071 | NCBI WGS metagenome assembly CESB01 (sample SAMEA2621259, study PRJEB7988) | marine metagenome | biome: marine biome (ENVO:00000447); feature: surface water layer (ENVO:00002042); material: "saline water (ENVO:00002010), including plankton (ENVO:xxxxxxxx)" | depth 5 m | reverse complement strand
GTCACTAGTTCGATTCTAGTAGAGAGGACCATTCCTCTGTAGCTCAGCTGGTAGAGCGACAGGCTGTTAACCTGTAGGTCATCGGTTCGAACCCGGTCGGAGGAGAAACTCACACCTTTTACTTTCGCAACCCGGATGTAAAAGATGTTTACTAATTATAGATGAGTGATACGAACCGCCACGTTCTCACAGGGAAAGTGGATATCACCAGTAATTTACTAGTGGGGTCTTCACATCTGTTCGTTGATACCAATAATAATCGCGTGGGTCTCGTCACCACGGATCCCGATGCAGGTTTACACGTGAATAGTAATGCATATGTGAATACAGATCTTCGTGTAGGAAGTGGTGTCGTCATTAACGATAGTGCAAACCCGGGTCGCATCACAGCGACGGAATTTGTGGGTGATGGGTCGGGGTTAAATAACGTACCTCTCGGACCCGCGGGACCCGCTGCGACGGTAGACGCTGGAACGACGACAACCGGAGGCGCGGGGTCGTCCGCATCCGTGACAAATTCGGGTACAACGTCGGCGGCTGTTTTTGATTTTACCATTCCAAAAGGTGACCAGGGTATTCAGGGTATTCAGGGTATTCAGGGAAATCAGGGAAATCAGGGTATCCAAGGACCTTCCGGTACGATCACCGTCGGTACGGTGACCACAGTCACGAATTCGAGTGGTGCGAGTGTTACCAATTCTGGGACATCTGAAAACGCGGTACTCAATTTCAACCTACCGGTAGGTGCAGATTCTACCGTACCCGGTCCTATCGGTCCTACTGGTCCTATTGGTCCTACAGGTCTTACGGGAGCCGACGGAACCAACTATTTCACGTTAAGTGGATCGAATATTTATAGGTCTGCGGGAAATGTGGGTATCGGTACGACTTCCCCGGGCGCAAAACTTCAGATAGGACCAGTAAATGACGATCATTTGTATTTAGCTTCTGCAAATAATGCATATGGTTGGAAATTGGATACGGATGATCAAAGTAACGGTGCTGTACCTTTTAGAATTAAGAAACGAACTGCTGGTGCGGATACGACTGTTTTGACAATAAAGAATCAAGATGGCTTTGTCGGGATCGGGGAAACTTCTCCACAAACGACTCTTCACGTTAAGAGTGTTTCTACCCCAACGGGTACGGGCGATGCCTTTATTTCAAATTTGACCGGAAACACGAATAACAGAAAACCTACTGAATGCCTGAGATTAACGGGTCAGTATGTTGACAGTGCTGGAAGTGGATCGTTACTGCGATTTACGAATTATCACACAAGCGGTACAAATCCAAACACAAACGAATATAATACAGCCGGTATAGCGGGTTTTGATTATAATAATAGCTGGGGTGGAGGACTTGTTTTATACACAGCACCCGGTACCTCTGGTGGAGGTGATTTAACACCAAGAATGATTATTAATAACGACGGGGACGTGGGTATCAACAGAACTAATCCCGCGTGCGCCTTAGACATCGCCGGTGAAGACGTGATGATTCGAGGCAATACACCGTCGTTACACTTTAGCGAAGGTACTAATGGTATGGATGGAGCTTTCAGAATTCATTACGATGGAGCTAACCAGGTTGACGGTAATAACTTTTTAGCGATTCAGCATGGTACGAATTTTGCAGACACGTCCCTGCATTGCACCCGCGCCGGAAACGTTGGCGTCGGGATGACGAATCCACTAGATAAGTTTCACACGGATATAATAAGAATAGGAGATTGGAATGGGGGTGGAAATGGATTTAAATTTTCGATGGACACGAATGCGTCTTTACGAATACAGTACATGAATGGTTCTACGGTTCACAGTGATATAATGAGTTTAAAATATGATACTGGAAATGTGGGTATAGGGGCGTCAAGTCCCGAAGAAACATTACATGTGAATGGTAAGTTGACAGTACGGGGTGGCTCGACAGGTCCCAGGTTCGATGTTAAAACCGACGTTGCAAGCCATATAATTGCGGGTAATTGGTACTCTTCAGCGCATAGCCTATGCATGGTAAGTGCGGGGAGTATAAACATAAACATGGACCACAACGCCAATGACACTAATAAGGTTATAGATTTTAGAACCAACACCCAGACAGACGGAGGAACCCTTTTGATGCGTTTAAAAGAAAACGGTAGTGTCATTATTGGGGACCAGCACGCCGTTGCCAATTACTCGTCGGCCCAGCTCATATTAGGTGGAACACATAATTCGGGGTTTAATAATAATAATCAAATAAAATTATTGATAACTGGTGGAAATAACGATGGTGGTGCTCCAAAGTACATCCAATGTGAAGATGAGAACGGGTATGACATTTTTTTAGTAAAGGGAGCGACGTCCCATGGTGGCGGTAATGCACTATTATACATAAAAGGGGAAGTTAAAATGCAAAGCGCTGGTGATAGTTACGCCTTTATTCCGGGGAACGATGGGTGGTTGCGATTAAAGGGTGCCGCCTCTGGTCAGGGGAATTTATACGTCGATGGTTCACATACGTATACGTCTCTCGCGGTTGGTAACTTCCATGCCGCGGGATCGACTCGATTTTCGAGTGACGATCGCGTCAAACATTTCGAAGAAGAAATACCCAACGCCCTGGAACTCATACAACAACTCAAACCTTACAAATACAAAAAAACGAGTGAAATATACGATGAAGATTACACCGGTGATATTGGCGAAGACTGGAAGTGGGAAATAGGTCTTATCGCGCAAGATGTCGAGAAAATCCCGTATTTAGAACACATTGTGAGCAAACCTGAAGATAACCCAGGGAATACGTACGGTTTGAATTACATAGAATTTATAAGTGTTTGCATACAGGGTATTAAGGACCTGGGAAAAGAGCTCCAATCAGAAAAGAAAAAATCTGCCACGATGGAATTATTAGTGGCATCCCTTCTCTCTCGCGTAGGAGATCTCGAAAAGCGAATCGCTTAAAGATTGCGTTTGTATAAAAAGTACAATGTCCTGCATTGCTGCGATCAAGCCTATCGTCGCTGTTAACACGCCTTCTAAGATCAAGTCCAAGTCCAAGACGACTTCTTCTCGAGTTCCCCCTCTTAAGAAGATTGAACGTTCCAATGATTTTCTTTCCGTCGCCGAGCGTGTCAACGGTCGCGCGGCTATGATCGGATTTACCGCCGCTGTGATCGATGAAGTCATGACTGGTAATTCCATCAGCACGCAGTTCCACGATAACGTTGGACTCTCTGTCGCGGTCGCTGCCCTCGCCTTCCTCGGTACAGCAGCGAACCCCAAGGATGAGGGGTATGTCCAGGGTTTTTGGAAGCCCGAGACTGAACTCGTGAACGGTCGACTCGCCATGATCGGTATCATGTCACTTCTGCTCACAGAGTCTCTTCATCCTCATGTCCCTCTATTCTGATACTTAAAAAAATAAAACCGTAGTATAATATAAAACATGTCCGGTGGAATTGCCCAGCTAGTTGCTATTGGAGCCCAGGATGCGCACATTGTTGGCCGTCCCGAGGTTTCATTTTTCCGTTCTACCTATAAACGCCATACGAATTTTGCTCAGACCGTCGAGAAGCAGGTTATCCAGGGTAACCCCGTCGCGAACGGTATGTCGACCGTGCGTTTCGAGCGCAAGGGCGACCTTCTCGGCTACGTGTACATCACCAACCGTAACACCCCCGCCAACCGTAACCTCGCGGGCTGGGAAGCTGAAATTTCAAAAGTCGAATTATTATTGGGGGGTCAGGTTATTGATACCCATGATGCAGTCTTTTCTCAGCGTCTCGCCCCCCTTCTTCTCGGTCAAACGTACTCTAAGTCGCATAAGGCTCTGGGCAACGGTGGAAACTCTACCAAGATTTACCCTTTACGATTCTCGTTTTGTGAGAATGCACAGTCTGCTCTCCCTTTAGTCGCATTACAGTACCACGACGTCGAAATTCGAATCACGTGGGGTGCTACGCTCGCCAGCGACGCATACGAGGTCCATGCTCAGTTCATCTACCTCGATACTGATGAGCGCACGGCTCTTGCCTCGACTCCCCAGAACATGCTCATCACTCAGACGCAGAAGGCTATTAAGTCTGATTCTGCCGTCCAGGAGCTTTCGTTCAACCATCCTATCAAGTTCCTCTGCTCGTACCGCACTTCGGGTACGGATTTCGTCGGTACTGCCGAGGCTAAGACGAAGCTTCAGATCAACGGTACGGACGTTGGAGACGCCAAGCTCGCGAACCCGCATTACACCTCTGGTTCTCTCTATTATCACGCGCCGTTCGCCGATTTCGACGGTGCTATCGACACCCATTTCCTTTACCCTTTCTGCCTGGACACTTCCAAGCTTCAGCCCACGGGTGAGCTTAATTTCTCCCGGGTTGACTCCGCTCGCCTCGTGACGGATGCAGGTACTTTCCAATCTGACATTTACGCGGTCGGTTACAACATTCTGCGCATCGAACAGGGTATGGGCGGATTAATGTACAGCAACTAAATTCCCACGTACTATTAAATGTGGGTGTTCCTTCTTCTAGTAATATTCGTTTTTATGATCACCTACGATCCTAAATCCGGAACACTTAATAAATATATTCCCGTCGAAAATGCTCCGTGCAAGGATGCACACTATCAGGAGATTCAATTTGCACAACATGGATACCAGTGCCCAGAAGGACAACAATCTAAAATGGGTGCCATTGTATCTACTTAAAAACAAAAAACACTCTTAAATCACACATGTTCGGACTTGATCGCGATACGGCGATTATTACCGCCGTAGTTATCTGCGTTGTCGCATCCGCGTATCTCTACAGGGAACTTAAGAAGTCTCAAGAAGAGATTGATCAGGTTAAGAGTTTTATCGAGCGCGAGGTTGAGGAGTCACAGGCGTACATGAACGCCGCGGCAGCCTCCCAGATGATGGCTCCCCCGAATCAACCCGATGCCAATAAGATCGAGATTGTCGAGGAGGAACCAGTTAATGTACCCGAGAAACGTACTACACGTTCGAGTGAGAAGATTCAGGCTCAATAATCTTGTCAGGGGATTATAGAGGCTAATGTGCAATGAAAAAACATAAAGCTATTGCTATTCCTGTCACGTTTGCTGGTGAAACCCCCCGGTTTCTAACGGTGAGAGACAAAAGATTCAAAGAGTGGATTTTTGTCACGGGTGGGTGCAGGCGGCGGGAAATATACTGCCCTTTACGATGTGCGTTGAGAGAATTAGAAGAAGAGACAAGAGGGGTTGTTTCGCTAAAAAATGGTGAATATACGAGTTATTCGTTTAATGTTAAAGAGGAGCCCAACATAGAGTTAGAATACACTGTGTTTGTGTTCTTCGTTGACTATTCTAAAACAGAACAGCTTGAACTTATTCGCCGATTTAATGAAGAGAAATACAAAATGCATACGAAAAAGATACACATGAAACGTACATACGATGAAAACGATTTTATGAGTTTTGACACTCTAGCAGAATTTAACCAGCGTAGACGTTGGGAACGAATAGTAACCAACGTGCTAGAAAATCCGGAGTTTTACGCATGCGTGACTTCTCTTAATAGAAAAACCTTCTCTATAAAATAATGAAGTCGAAGAATTACATCCTTCAGCAAATCAAGGAAGTACTCATAGATAGAAAGGCGTATAGTGAAAGTCGGGCTGATAAGTACATTGAAGAAGTGAAGGAGAAAACAGTTTATGAACTTATGGTCTTAAAGAAAGAACTGAGCACGGAAGAAGAAGAGCTGAGAGATGTCTCTTGGAAGAGTTCTGTGTGGCGCGAAGAAGAGTATTAAAAAAGTAAGTATATAATCAAATAAGTATGTTTAGATCTTGGTGTCAAAAACAAGGTTTCACCTTTAAACAAGGCTCCAATCTATCACATGTGCTCATGGACGGTGGACGTCTATCTGTTCCTTTTGATAGATTGAATGATTTCTACGAGAAATACGTGGAATGTATTAATAGTGGAGAAAAGTTGTATGTGGTCGAACAGAAAACCGACACGTTTAACTTTTTCGTAGATCTGGATTACAAAGATACCGAAGAGTTATCGTTCGAAAGACTTGAGGAGTACGTGCGTACAATATGTGATCGCGTCACACATTACGGAGGTAAAGATGTACTCATATCCGTAGCTAAACCGAAACCTTCTCGCGATAAAATCAAGCACGGTATTCACATGAACTGGCCTAATTTCGTGGTTGATCATGGATCGGCTATGGCTCTTCATTCACATATCGTATCGTCGTTGTCCCTACTTTTTCCCGGAAAACCGTGGGAAGATATTGTAGATACAGCCGTGTACGGCGGTGGAAGACGTAACGTAAAAGGGAGTGGATTTCGTATGCCTTGGTCGCATAAGAAAGCTAAACACGATGCATGTGAAGGACGTGGGTGTTCGTTATGTGACAATGGTAAAATAATCGAGGGGGAATATCGACCCGTACTCATGTATTCACACGAAAAATCTTCACTTTCTGGAATTCATGACCAAAAGCCGTGTATAGAGATTATGCAAATGGCCACTCTTCGAACGGAAGTAACAACACCCGTTATCGTACAGGGTTCGACACGGACGGAGGGTGGATTTACGTTACGGGAGACGAAGAATGTCTTTTCAGATGAGAAGATCATTCGTGACATAGAGGCATTTGTACAAAAAAATTTAGAAGGTCAAGAAGCGGCGCAAATAACTAAAGTATATCAGGATAAGAATAACTACCTCATATCTACCAACTCTAAATACTGTGAAAATATGCAACGTTCACATGCATCGAATCATGTATGGTTTAGAATTGAGGGTCACACGATCGCCCAGAGATGTTTTTGTACCTGTGAAACCATGCGTGGTAGACGGTTTGGGTTTTGTAGGGATTTTTATGGACGAAAGCATCGCTTACCGGACACTCTTTTTAAAGACCTGTACAAAGACGGGTACAAGGCGTCTCTGTATGACACACCACAATTGATATGTCAGCCCTGTCCAGTAGTAAAGAAAGAGGATACAGTAAAAGGTGTGAATATGCTACAGACATTCATAAATAAAAATATGACGAGTACACCTTTAGTGGTAAAAAGTATAACTAAAAAGTCCAAATTTCAGCGTATAGTGTACACGGATTTAAAATGCACAAAATGTAATTCCACGGCTACGCAATTCAAAATCGTAAAGAACAGGATCGTACAGGTCTGTTCGTGTAAGAATAGAGAATACATCATAACGGATAATATACTATCCGCATTAATGTAATAAAGGCATTTAAAAGGATTTTGCGTGTCAGATATAAATGACAGTAGTGACTGAAGCCAAGCCTGTTTTAACTCGATCCGGTCGGGTTTCGAAGCAACCCAATCGTTTAGAGCCTACAGAGGACGTCTGTGATGATGATTATTCCGAAGATGAATATGACACGGATTACAATTCAGAAGATGACGATCTTTGTGAAACTGAAACCGACACAGAGGATGAATATTCAGACAGCGAAGCCGATGATAATGGAAATCTAAAAGGATTCGTTGTCGATGATGATGAGGAATCTGATGAGGAATATCAGGCTTAAAAAAATAGACATAATAATTACATATGGAAACGGAATTAGGAAATCCCATAGAGTATAGCCCACAGCTTATCGACGATAAGCTGGCGGATGAACCCGTTCAAGATCAACAAGATCAACAGTATTACATGCAACCTCCTCCTCCACCCCCTTTTATGTATCCACCCCCACAAATGTCGGATGGACCAAGGGTTCCAGATTTTCTAAATTCTCTGGATAAGGTTGCCTATATAGTTATATTTGTAGCATTTATTTTAGGCTTTTTTATGGGCAAAACTATGCAGCCAGTTATCCTTCGCCCCGGGTGAAGCGGGTAAAAAATCCTTTACTGGTGTGCTTTCGTCTTCCAAAAGTTTTTCGGATCTTCTAGTAATTGCTGGTCTAACTACTCCATCAGTAACTACTTGAGAAGCTTTATACATTTCGTCATTCAGTGCACTTATACGTGTTAGCCTAAAATTTTTAGGGTGACCAAAACCAACATACCCAACTTCACGTGGTTCTGCATTCTTTTCATTTTCAGCTTGTTCCACGAGAGCTTTTTCGACGCGCTGCTTATATTCGTCTGCTGCCATCGTATTATTAAGAAGGTAGATTTTTTTTAATAATATGATCACATTATGTTTTTAGTTTTTTGAAATATTTACGCCTTAGAAGTAACCTCCTCCTCACCATCATCCTTCGCCTCGGTAATCTCACCATCTTCGGGTTCTTCGGCGATGCTAAGGTCAGCCTCGCGCTTCTTTCTACGCTCCTCGATCTCGTCCTTGACAATCTCGTCAGCCTTCTTCACAAGTTCTTCCATGGGAGCACCAGGGGTCTCACTCTTGAGACGCTCAATAATATCCGCGGGATGACTGATTGGAGCCTCGTCGGGCTTGTTGTAGAATCGAGAGTTTTCATCACCGGGCTTGCTATACGTAGCAGACTCGATCATATCACGCTTACGCTCGTTAAACATCTTAGCTGCCTGGGCCTGGTTCTCCTTGTATCCGGACATCAACTCCTCGAGCTTTTCGTTCGTGTAATGTGCATCCTCGATCTTAGCAGGGTCCGGTGGGATCAGTAGCCACTTATACATGTCCACCACGTAAATGTCAAACGTGGCATCCTCTTTCTGAAGACGCTTCGCGTGCGAAGCCGCCTCATCACGAGAGTTGAAAGCACCCCGAATTTTGATTCCGAACTGATCGTTCTTTTGCGGACACTCCGGTCCGACAATGCTAAGGCATGCAAAAAGCTGTCCGGGGACAGTCGTATAATCTTGTTCGAGAGACATTATATGATTTTGTATTGCACAAAAACTTTAAGCCATTAAACTTAAGTCGGGTATATATTTAAAGTTTTTATGCAACTATAAAGTATGGAGGAGTTGCGTCGATTACATAACAACGAGAAGCGGGTACTCATCGAGAGTGTTTGTAAACCGGGAATCAGTGTACTCGATGTCGGATGTGGATTCGGTGGAGATCTTCAAAAATGGTCCAAGATGAAAGTCAATATCAACATGTGTGAACCCAGTGCAGAAGCTTTGGAAGAGGCTAAGCGACGGGCTAAGAATATGAAGATGAGAGTCAACTTTTACCATGGAGACATCCGAGCATGTCCAAATCGCAAATATGACGTGGTGTGTTACAACTTCGCGTTACACTATATTTTTGAGACGCGCGATTTGTTCATGTCAACTCTTCGAGAAATCAAACGACGGGTAAAACCCGGGGGTAAATTTATTGGAATTATACCGGATTCAGAAAAAATTATTTTTAAAACGCCGTATAAGGATGATATGGGTAATTTCTTTCGTATGAAAGCGACGAGTAACGGCGATTTTGGTGAAAAGTTATTTGTACACCTGTGCGACACCCCGTATTATACAGATGGTCCCAAAGCGGAACCCGTGGCGCATAAGGATATGCTCATAACATACCTGGAGAATATGGGTCTAATGATGACAAAGTGGGAGGGTTTAAAAGGAAACCCAATATCAGAGTTGTACAGTAAATTTATATTTACGTATAGTAGAGATGATCATAGCAGCATTGATCGCCATTAATATATTGTTATGGTATACAAATCGTAAAGAACCCGTGTTAGAAGAGGTGAGGGAGCGATATCGCACTCTCAGGGAACACCTGAAGAAAACCGATGAACCGAAGTTTCGCGTGTTACACGATGAGATTCCAATTGTCGCATACAAAGGATCTCTCATGAGAGGTGTCGGGTACAATACAAATAAGGGTCAGGAGATAGGTTTATGTATCGATGGCGAAGTAAACCACGTGTTCCACGTATTGTTACATGAACTTGCACACTGTACCGTAGATGAATATTCGCATAGTGACAATTTTTGGGACAACTATGAAGAGCTTCGTAACGAGGCGATAACTATAGGAGTGTACGACAACATAGGAACACTGACCCCATTTTGTGGTAAGCAGATTGTTGATAAATAATCTAGGTTAATATAAATGTCTAACACAGGCTTACGACAACCTGATTTTTTCCCAGGGATGGATCCCACCAGGTGGAGTCAAACGATAGGCGGATCACTGCTTTTATGGATGTTAGTTATGGTTGGTATGTTTCTCACACGTGCCGAGTGGATGCCATATGAGGCTAATATCGCCCTCGTGACCACGATTCTTCCGTTCTTGGTGTACGTCTTAGCGAATAAGACGATTATAGTAAGTGGAAAGACGAGTCATGTGTTTTTAGCCCTTCTTTTCTCGGGTGGAATCGTGTACGGTTTAACACAGGTGATAGGAGATCTTAAGGATATATTCAAGAATTATGGGAAAAAGGATGCTAAGAAAGCATGGCCTGCACTTCTTACGATATGCTTATCATGGATTCTTATGATCGGACTTATTTCGCGATTAGGACTGATTGATTTCAGTCTTCCGTACGAGACGATTTAAAAATATTTACGAGTGATGTAGAACACGACGCCGGCAACCGCGCCGGTAGACGCTAAGCCTACGAGACTACGATTACCCTGAGCATTTAAAAACCTGGGAACCGTATTCGCGAGCTTTTCTTGAATGGGTTTGCTTACAGCAACAGCAGCGGCGAAGACAACAATGAGAGTCTGTAATTGATCGTCGGTGAGATCGAAAGGATTCTTCTTCTTAGGGTCCTCAGTCTTTTGGGCGGCAGCCTGAACCTGGGGCATCATGGCATTCGCTTGTGCCACTTGAACCGCGCGAGGATCAACCGCCATGAGCGGGGGTTCGAGAGAAGTGCCTTCTTGGGGTCCACCTAAAACATCGCTGATAGGAGTAGAGTCCATGTCGTCTTTATAATCGTGTATATTTTTTTCTTCCTTGATTTCTGGCGCATACGCGTTAGATCGAGCTTCCGGTACGAATGCGTTGGATCGATTATCCACGTCTATAGGAACCATGCCATCAGAACTTTCTGATAAATTCATCGTATAAATATCGGTCGACATGTATAACTATATTGGAGTTTTTAAGAATCGCTTTTTTTATGCACGTACTGGTGCATAAAAAAAAAGAGATATCCAGTACGGGGTTCGAACCCGTGACATCGGCGTTGCTTCTATGACAGTGAAGTCATTTTATATACATCGTTGTATAAGCACCGCGCTCTAACCAACTGAGCTAACTGGATTCTATATTAGTTTGTCGCTATACCTTTAAGCGTATAAAGATATGGTGTGTAGTATATCAAATGATAAACCCTGATACACAAAACCAGGAATACTACGAAGATTTTATTGATCAACATCTTAGAACTATGGAATCACAACTGCAAAGACAACATAATCCGAATACATTCCGTGAGGACATAAACAAAATGGTTGCTGACATTTGGGCTGCGTTGGGATCTGGACATAGTGAACGCGTGTACCACAATGCCCTAGAAGTGAGTCTCCGGGAAATGAACATTCCGTATGAATCCGAGCGACATGTACCCATTTACTACAAACATCACGTGGTGGGTATGGCACGTGCTGATATTATTGTGCAAAGAAGTACAATTCTAGAGCTTAAGACTGTAAAAAGTCTCAACGATGTCATGATCGCACAAGCTAAAAAGTACCTGACACAACTTAACCTAACATCTGCGTATCTGATTAACTTTCCACCGGGTGAAGGTGTGCAGCCACAAATAGCAGAAGTTACACTGTCGGAATAAATTCCCACTGAAGATCCCGACAGATTGCTTTCCAAATAACGTCTTGTTGGTGAAGCTTTTCTTTGGATTTCAGAAGAGGGAAATATTGGAGGTAAGAATCTTCGGATAGCAACTCACAAAATTTAAAAAGCACATACGAATAACTCAAAAAGTTCTTTCGATCGGATGGACAATTGTCGTCAAACGGTTTCTGAATATCTCGAAACATCATTCGTAATTGTTCTTCGAGTTGTTGGGGCATTTTAGGCGGTGAGATGCCACTCAATATATTAGTAATAAACGGTACGTGCTCATAGAACTTATTCAGTTTGAGTTTCTTGAGTAATGAGCGAACCCTTGCGTGTGTAATCTCAGTTACGGATTTAATCTTGATCTTCTTAAATTCATTCCTTAACTGATCAATAACTTCTGGTGGAATCGTCGTCATTTCTTGTGCCTGGAACTGAGAGAGCCATTCGTTAAAGTGGTTGTCTCGTTTGTACGAATAATTAATGACCTTGGCTGATGTCTCCTGCTCTTCCTTATATGTGAGTTCCTCGCTTATCAACACGTCTAGTACTACACCACACGAATCACATACCACCTCACTCGTATCGCTAAAATGAAACACGTTACTATCCGGGCATCGTGGACATCTATCTATGAGTTTACGTTCTATGGGTCGATCTATATTCTTCCGTTCGACATTTACCAGGTATTCGACGTAAATATCCTTCTTCTGTTTACCCGCAGTTTCCTTACAGTTAAAGATATTATCGGTGGTTACCTCTCCTCCTGTATCGTCTACATATTGACGTACGTATGGTATACATCGAGCGATATAATCCGATAATTCCTGCTCATATTCACGTTTATTAACTGGATCACTTTTTATTTTATTTGTTAATTCTTCGACACGATTGTTATACCTGCTTAAAAAATTACCCTCCATTAACGTTAATGAAAGTACTGCACAAGTTTTTAATTAACGTAATCTACGGAATAAAAAAGGTGATGCATTTTATTTTCGCTAAACGTGATTATTCTATAGATGATATATACGTCGAATACTTTGTCGATCACTCGAAAGATTTTTCGATCGAAACAACGGAGCACCCCCTTTGGGTGCGTCAAAGTTACGAAATTGAACCCACTACGGATTCGTATGTGATTGACGAAAAGGATCTCGAACGCGCTGGTCTTTCTATCGGCGACCCTATTCCCACACTTCCGGAAGCGGTGACAAAGATTCTAATTCGAATCAGCTATTGGTATGGTAATCGTATGTATAAGTTTTTGACCTATAATAACGAATACACTTGGCCTCCTAAAAAAGCGAATACTATGTCATTCCATATCCCATTAACAAGCGCACAATTACTGGATTGTGATGACAAACCAGTAAAGGACGTTCTTGAAAAAATTCGACGATATGCGGGTCCGAACTCGGATTTTTATGGTGAAAAGGTGATGATTAAGGATATGTTATTTTATAACGAAGATAGACTGAAAAATGAACTCCCTCGTATCAAACTGAAAAACTGTTTCGGAATGATGAAAACAGTTGACACATTGACCGGTTTTATGACTGATCTTCGTTTACCTTAGTCGCGAGGTAGAACTTCAAGTCACCTAAGTTTGCTACGTTGTATCGCAGAATCAAGAAGCGATTTTGTTCTTCTTGCATGATTTGCACGGTTGAACACATAGACGTTGCCTTTGTAAATATGTTCATGTATTTAAGTGAGTACGTACCAGACATCATAGGACATTCCTCTACACACTGAATCTCTGTCTCCTGATTAGCAAAATCCCCCTTGCATACGAGTCGTAAAGCGTTTCCACCCCTGTGGATTTCTAATTCTTCTCCTATGTTAGACATATCCCTACAGATTCTCTGGAAGTCAATAGATGGTATAGGTGTGTTCACCATCATATGCATTTCCGGAACTTCGATTTGATTTTCGTTAATATCAAGAAGCTTCAATTCAAACTTCGTGGAAGTCTTTTTTTGTTCACTATGAATCTCGATGTTCATATGCTCCTTCGATTTAACGGACATTATCAAAATATCATTTACGGTAATCGTTTTAAGAAGCTTGTGCATGTTTGTCATATTGACCCCACAGTCGATTTCTTCCGCACATTCGTACTCTTCGAAGTTCTCGGCTGGGAGATGCATGTCTATGAGTGAAGTTCGAGCCGTATCGAGGGTGACGATGTACATACCATCGGGTTTAAAATAGATGTTCACGTCATTAAGTATATCCTTTAAGACTTCAAATGTAGACTTGATGGCTGCAGCTTGGACAGTCACAAGTTTCATACTATTTTGACCACAACTCAATTCTTTATATCCGTATAAGCGGTGTCTTCAACCTTACGATTAATCTTTGCTTCAAGTTCTGCTGTCATAGGTGGCTGTAACGACCTCCCATAGTTGTCTATCGTAAACATTTCATCCGTTCCTTCACCGTCGAGGGTTGTCGTATTCGGACCACCCCCGAACCCACACGTCTCGAGTTCACGTACTGGTAAAAGCGACTCTAACCAATTGTGAATCTCCTTACCGACTAAGATTTTTCCGTGTTTGGTCAGCATCGTAGGAACCCTCGTAATTTTTGACCTGTACTGTGGAGGAATGCCCAGTTCCGACACATTATGGTATTGTACTATCTGTCTCAGCTGGTTATGACTGTTTATGAAGGTAATCACATCCATACTGTGTTTACACTTTGGGCTGAACACTAAAAGTGACATCTAAATTATCATCTTAAAAAAATTTGGAAAATTACACACGATTTTTTTAAGGGTCTATATTAAATGATAAACATCTTGTTATTCATACTGGTCATTTTACTACTGATGTCCAGGGAAGAGAAATACTCAGTTGCTTCGAAAGGAAGTGGTATGATTGCACTAAACGATCCATTACCAAACATGTCAGAATATGTACCAACGAAAGCCGTTGTCAACCATGATATAATGGAGTCACTCGTACTCACGACAAGTAAGTATATAAAGGAGAAAACTGGAATTAATAATTATATCATAGAGACGAGTGGATTAAAGCAATTCGCACACAAACATAAGAATCATGGCATGTATAGGTGCATGTTTATGGTGCTGAAACGCGGTGGATTCCCTTATGGTTTTATGGTTTCCGTTGATATTCTCGTCACGAATGCCAGTTCTATAGGCAAAGCGGGTAAACCTAACGTTAGGGTCATAAGTGCCAGATCTCAGCCGATGAACATTAAACCACCCGCTGACAGAACCCCATTTGAGAGTACTATTCAAGGGCATGAATATATACAATTTGACGAGATTAGTAAAAGTGAGGAAGAACTGCTAAATTTAAGTCCGAGTAATATTAATGATAAGCGTAGAAGAGATCTCGCGAATAACCAACAACAGGAATCGTATGAAGAAGGAAACGTACGTAGAGTTGTATAAACAAATTTCTCGTAAGATACGAAGAGCTGTTGAGGGTCAAAAGAAACGGGTGGTATTCGAAGTACCCGCATTTCTAGTAGGATACCCCCCATATGATCGTTTAAAAGCGACGTCTTATCTCAAGAGACAGCTCGAATTGAGTGGGTTTATCGTGCATATAAGCGATAATTTTGGACTCTCCATCACATGGAAAGTTAAAAAAGACAGGGTGGCATCCGGTCCTATGGATCATATAGAAGATTTTCCTACCCTAGTAAATCTTAAGAAGGTGGCAAACAGGTACAGGCGAGATGCGCAGTAATTCTGATAAAAAAAGACCAGTCTATCATAAATGGATAATTTGAACATTTTAGTCGAAGCCAAACGCGAATACATGGAACAGCTATGCATTCTCATATGTCCGGTTATGATCGAGGTTTTTGAAGATATGTATTCAGAGGCCCAAAAACTGTCCAAGGGTCGAAAGGTTTTGATGATGTTCCAAAACCTACTGAAAGATGTTCCCGAGTGGAATGAGACTATGGCTCGCCAGCACACAGAGAATATCGCCGCGCGTTGTGCGTGGTTCAGGGATTTGGTCGCCGCGGTATTTGTCAGCTCTGTAAAGATTCTCTCCGCCGTTCGATTGAGCTCCGATTCTAAGAAGATGTCCGTCAAACTTCCTACTAACGAGATTTTCATTCATACGTGTTACAAGAATGCAGCCAAGGACTTATACCGGGATCCTTATATTTTCACCGATAGTCAGTCAGAGCACGTGCGCAACGATAAGCTATATGAGCGATTCACTACGTGCGTAGAGACGACCGTGAAGGAGTTGATCCCCGTTCAGCAGATTTTACAGACGTACATGGCTTCCAACGGCGAAGATATGCTCGATCCCCAAGATGCGGATATGGTCGAGGATAACATCCAGGAGTACGATGAAGAGAACCCGGGTGAAATGGGTGGTGGTTTCGGTGCACCCGAAGGGGTCGAAGGAGTCGAAGGAGTCGAGGGAATGGAAGGAGCCGAGGGAATGGAAGGAGAAGGAATGGAACATCCCATGGGGGAGGTTGAAGATGGAATGGAAGAACCCGGCGGTGAGTACCAGGAACATATGGAACAGCCCATGGAAGAGTACCAGGCACCTCAGCAGGCAGCACCTAATCCATTTGAAAATGAATTCAGGACCGTGAGCACTCGTCCTCAGCAGCCTCAGCGTTCAGATGGTGACCTATTTGCCGACGCCGCAGATGCCAGGAGTAAAAAACTCCGCTATTAAATATGGACGAATACTTCCGTGATCCAGGTTCTGCGGCCATAATCGCAGCCGGTCTTACCGCTTTATACATTCATGGCAAAGCTCGACTCAATGATGAGGGTACTCTCTCTACGAGCGCTTATGCCAAACCAGCTGCATTAGTAGCCATTTTAGTCTATTTTATCGTATCTAATGGTTTAGGTAAGCGTGAAACCATTTCTACCGACCCTTTTTGAGTAACTTAAAGATTAATCGCAACATATGTTATATATGACTTCCGTTACAGCGTTTAACGACATGATGGGCCAGTTTCTCATGGAGCTGCACAAAACCTTCCCAGAAGAGAAGGGTCTCAAAAAGTACATCGCTGCTTTTGAACTTATGAGATCCACCAACGGCAAGATCATTGTCGACGGTTTTATGGAGAATGTCACCCCTCATGTGGATAAGATCAACTCTAAGGACGAATCTTTCTTTCTCGAATACGCAGAGAATATTGAATTTCTCAAGGATATTAACCTGAAGGGCTGCTGGCCCAAGGCGTCTCCGGGCACCAAGGATGCAATCTGGCAGTATCTCCAGACGCTATACATGCTCGGCACAACCATTACCGCTATTCCAGCCGATACACTTAGCATGATCGAGACGGTTGCCAAACAATGCGCGGATAAGCTCTCTAACGAGGAGGGCGAACTTGAGATTGACGAGACTAAGCTTATGCAGTCCATGCAGGGGCTTCTCAGTGGCATGTTGAAAAAATAAACTAAGCATACTATAAATGGTCTCATTGTTTGCAGATCCAAAACAAGTTGTCAGGTCCGATAAGGTTACCGAATTTTGGCCCACCAATCAACAGACGACAGCCGAACGAGTGAATGCTACAGCGCGATTCGTCATTTATGCAACATGTATTCTGTATCTCATCAGACGGGACATCCGTATTTTTATATTAGGGGCTACGGTCCTCTCGGTTCTTTATGTAATGGAAAAGTCTAAAATGATCAAGGGAAAGAAGGTGAAGAAGGAGGCGTACGTTCCGGAGTGTCAGCTTCCCACGGTTGATAACCCCATGGCGAACGTGTTGATGAGCGATTACGATGGTCGCCCGGATCGTCCTTCGGCTTGTAGGTACGAGACGGTTCGTGATGAAGTGAATGATATGTTATCAGGACGTATTCCTTACGGACCTCAAAAGTCTCGTTCTCCGATGCCCGATGCTCAGCGGAATGCCTTTTCTAGGCAATTCGTTTCGGGTCCCGTGACGAGTATTCCAGGTGACCAGACCGCTTTTGCTGAATGGTTATACGGTGAGAAGGGTGCCCCGATTTGTAAGTCGGATCCGACTCTGTGCAGCCCTAATGCACGGGGGGTGCAACTGGAGGCGTTTGGTGGATTAGCGTCGAATGATGATAAGAGAGGTGGTATGTTTGGAGGGGGTAACGGACCGGCAGCTTAGATAGATAATATTCTCATGTAATAGTAAATGGCGTATCAGCTTCAACCAGGACTGAAAATTGTCGAAAACCCCGCTCGTCCGTCCGCGTGTGCCACGGATGAGGTGTTCGTGTACCCCCAGCCCAGTACCCTTAACTATGGTTCTAGCCGACCTAATACCATGTTATACGGTACTGCTCCCTACATGGCGGGTAAAGGCGCTCCCGCTGAGTTTATCGAGACGAGTGACCTTCTTCGCCCCCAATCCACTTCTAGATTTAACAAGATCGTCACTCAGACGTACGAACAGAACCTGTTCCCTCTCCAAGATATGAAGTGCAAGCTTCCCCTCAAGACGATGCAATACGTTCCCGCCAGTACCACAGCCGAAACTCAAAATATGCAGTTTTTGAAGCGATATCCTGGTCAATAAAAATCTCTCCTAAAATTAAGAATGGCTGATCCACTTTCGTTAGTAGCTATCGCTGGATTGGCTTATGCAGGAAAAGTTTTAAGTGAAAAAAAGAAGACCGAGGAGTACAACTTGACTGTTCAACAGGCACCGCTTCCAGTTCTTCAGGAAGAAGTGCCTAATGTCATGTCTCCCAAGCCTGTCAGTTTATCAAATTTACCCGACCCCAAGGTTGAGATAAATAATTTTTCGGACATCGCGCCACAGGGGCGTTCGAGTGGTAATGAAGTGTTAGAGATGCGGGATCGTATGTTTGACGGTGGTCGTATGAATAACCTTTCTCCCGTCGAGAAGCAATACGTCGGACCTGGCATCGCTGTCGGACCCGATGTCCCAGCGGCGGGTGGTTTCCACCAAATGGTGCGTGTGAACCCTGAAAACGTGGGCGCGTACAGACTTACCACTTTACCGGGTAGGAGTGGTCCCGCTTATGATATCTTCGGTGGTCGTCGTGGTAAGATGGGTGAGTTGGCAAATAATCGCCCTGAAAAGACTGCGTATCTTCCCGAGCGTCGCCCGGTTGCAGGCGCCAAGTCGCAGGGTTTCGGTGGTCACGTTCCTAGGGGTGAACACGTGAACGGTAAGCGTGTCACTAACCGATCTATGACTGGTTCTCGTAATGATGGTCTCGGGTTTAATGGTGCTAAGCGTACCGTGTCAGCTCTTCAACACGTGGCGGATCCTACGCGCAACAAGAAGGATGGTAATACCGAGCAATACATCTACAACAACCAGGTTGCTCCGGGTATAAGTACGTTCGCACACGGTCACGTTGTGGCTCCTGCTTCTCAGCTTAGGGAATCTCAAGCCATGTCTCCCCAGCGCCCGTACACTTCCGAGGAGTTGTTCGCGTATGGTTTCCGTCCCGATGACCGTCGTGGTAAGGCAAACAGACCCGGCAACGCTGGTCGTATGAACGTTCGCGCAGGACCTCTCAACCAAGGTGGTATGCCTACCGCCGTACGCTTCGATACTACACGCATTGATGGTCGCACGGGTCCCATGAACGGTGGGTGGACGCAACAGTACGATAACAACAAGTATTACAACTTCAACCATTATAAGGGCAACGCCAATCCATACGCCTCTGATTATAGCCTCGGTGTGGCCAAGCAGCAGCTTCAGAACAACCCCATCGCACAACAGATCATGTAAACACTTTCATATTTGCATAAACACACTGATTAAAATATATCCCCTTATTTTAATGAGCGTACACACGTTAGACATAGATAGTGGAGAACGCGATCCGATAGCGTATCCCAATCCAGGAGATTACGTCGTAGAATTAAAGAATCCAATTTACAACGTCTCTAAGATATCGCTGGTATCGGCTCGTATTCATGCGAGTCAGCTGCTTATAAACGATAGAAACAATACATTCTCCGTGAATGGTACCACAGTCACGTTACCTAATGAGAACTACAGTGGAAATGAAATAGCGAGTGAACTATTTACTCAGTTTCAATCTAGCTCTTTACCTATTACAAGCGTGACCTATGATAAGAGCAAAAATGATATAATTTTTGGAGGCACCGCCCCGTTTACATTTGAATTTTATGGTGGAGTTAACGGATTTGCAAATACTTCAGAAGGATTGACGACTCCACATGATATTTTAGGTCTTCCCGCGAGCAATGTATCGTCGGTAAATAATACTATCACGACCGGAAGTATAAATTTACAAGGCCCGGATGCACTCATACTGAAGATAAGCAGCGGTGCAGAAGAATTGAACAAAACGGTATATTCCGATACACCTTTTTATACTGGTCGAATCCTAATGTGTGGTGACGTCATTAATTATTCTGGTATAGATGACACCGTAGAGCATAACTTCGAATCGGGTTCGCAAAATATATCAAAATTACGTATTCAGTTCTTTTATAGTAGTAACAACCGCCTGATCCCCTACGATTTTAGAAATGCAAATCATGTGTTAAAATTATCTATAAACGGGGTGACTGATAAGTTATCGAGGGTTCCTATGGTAAAGAAGGGTACTGAGTTACAAAACGAAGAGCGTACCGAAGGGTGTCGTCTTCCGCCAAATATTCAAGGCAAGGCTGATGACCTGAATAAATGGAATGCGTTTATCTATATATTTTTAATAATACTTACCGGTTGTTTCTTCATGGTGTTTACTAAACCGCGAAGACTTAGCGAGTAACCGCGTAGACGGGAGCACCGGGCTTCCTGACGCGAGTGGACACGCGGGAGATGATCATGTAGACGATCACGGAAAGAAGAGTAGTGAAGAGAGCGGTGAGGGCATAGTTCATGCCACCGTTCTTTTGAACCTTAACGACCTGGTGAATGGACCAGCGAACGACATCCATCCAAGAAAGAGCCGCGGCGAAGGAGAAGCCGGCGACGACGGAGTTGAGGGACTGGGCCTCGAGCTCACGGGAGATCGCGAGGACGGTATCGACAGCGATATCGGAAGACATTTATTGTATGCTTAGATTTTATTCTGGTAGCAACTCTTCGACGACTAAAATTTTTTTGTATGGGTTTTTATTATATCCCCTGATATTACCCTTCCTGGGTGCATCCGTTTCCGATTCAGACTCCGAATCCGACCCGGATTCTGAGGACTCGTCGACCGCCTTAAAACTTTTGTAATTAGAAGTCGTCCATCCCTGGAGAGGTGATGTGTCCATTACTATCGATTGCATTTTTTATCATTTCTTCTGACGGATTGGTCGGTTTCCAACCCTCCCATGCGTCATACGCCTCGTTAATTTTCATATACAGCTCTTCCGTTCCTGAATACGGAGCGAAAGGTGGTTCTTCACTTTCGTCGACCGTCTCTATCTCTTCCTCATCCTCCGATTCCTCGTCCTCGTAAATTTCGGGAAAATACGACCCGATTTGCTGACCTACCGTGTGCATCGCACAGTACTTTAAACAATATTCCATATCCTTTGCTAAAATCGTATTTCGCCCACACGCTTTAGCGTATTGTCCTGATAAAACGACGGCGTGCTCCATCACCGGTTGCATTATGTTAATTGCTGATTCCACCATTTGGGAAGATAACTTTTCCGCTGCCTCCATTGATTCGGAGTATATTATTAGCGAGCGCATAAACTCTAAGCTCTCTTTTAAAAGTTGTTTCACTATTGAGTTTTAGTTGAATGATCTGTTCTTTAATGGCACTGAAATTGCGTTGACCTGTGGGATACCATTTCTCGGGTTCTAATGCAAAACTATACGAGTAAAATCTTCTAAACAACTGTGTCCTGGAATGATGAATACCACTCTGTACGGCTCTGAGGTGTACGACATTTCCGGTTACTTCGTCGAGTATAGTTTCGTTATCTAACACCATTCCTAAACTGACAAGGTGTTCAAAATTTACGTATTTACCACTGGATCCTGATGGGTATATTTGGTTGACAAAATCATAATCAAATGTGCTTATAAAACTGTTCGTCGGTAAGGGGATGTTTGCGACCACGAAGTATAATTCTTTCACTGGATTCATGAAGTTCATTTTAAGCCTATAGTCATCCGTGCCCTCGGAACTGGATACGGGGATTTCAAACGTATCCTGTTGTATTTGTGTGATGATATAGTCACGGTTACCCTTTTTAATCGCCTGTCGTTCCGGTTCGTTAAGTTGAACCATCTCTGTATGCAAAGACATTGACTCGATAGCGAATCCGGACACGTCGCCAATTCCCACCGTATTTATATTTATCTGACCTCCCATTCCCGGATGGGTGTTACAATAATAATATAAGGTACTCGGTGTATCACTGTTTACTGTAAACGTTAATATAACCGATCCGTTCCCGAAATCAGTTGTTGTTGATTGATTATCCAAATATTCTGTATATGGAACCGGGGATGCATGAACACCATCCGCACCCTGTGAAAACTTAAACGGGTGATTGTAGTTTTGCACCAATCCGTATTCAAACGTATACGTGTTACCGTACTGCAACTCGAGGACTGGCTGCTGTTCCCCGTTTATGAAATATTTACCATTCTGTACAGTCACGACAAAGTTGGTATTATTAGGCGAAGATTGTGTGAGCAAATTGGGTAAATTATGAATACACTTGCCAATATCGCTGAGCTGAATTTCTATTTCACATTCCTGTTTCGTTAAGGCGCAAAGCGGAATCGCAAGCTCTGGATTGTTGTGAAAATAGAATGGTATATCCACTACATAACTCGTCGATGTAGTCGCGAGTGGTAAGTATTCATCGATAGATGCGTGACGTACCGGGAGTCCAGATGATTCATCGGGACATTTACCGATCAGTTTAGCTAAGTTATTCTGTTTCGTCTGTGTGATGTAATGTTCACTGTAAATCTGTAACCAATCTCTGGGAATTCTCTGTATGAGCTGTCCACCTATAGTGAGATCTACGTGTTGAAAAATCGCGTGTCCGATGGATTCTACGTATCGGAAGTTCACACCGTCGTTATTTTCTAAAGGTGGTAACGTAAAATGTACCCGAACCGCCTTTATTAGATCACCGGCGTTCGCTGGTATCGTACATTTAACAACGCCTCCATATTCTAGTCGACCATGTAAATCGTGAGTCAAGTCATACGCCGAAAAGTTCGTATGCCTTTTGAACTGTTTTATGAAATGCGTGTATTCAGGATTCTCCGTGAAGTAAGCATCCTGAGTACCCGTGGTGGCAAGTTGTACCCGTCCTGCCATTTCTACTATAACACGTTAAAATTTTAAACCCGCTAATCCTCCCTCAACATGTAAAACATTGTAATTTAGAGCATAAATCGAAAGGTTTATGTTTCCCACAGTGGATATTTCATCTAATTCTACGTCTAATTTCTTATGAATGATACGACTCATATTCAATTGACCGGTTGGATAATACAGTTCTGGTTTTAATGCGAAGGAATACATGTAGAATTCATACCCCGGGTCTGGGCATCCGGTATGGTGTAATAGGGACTGTTCGTATGCGAGGTATGTACCCGTGTGATCAAACATCATCTTTCCATTACATTCGAGTCGAATGTTTTTTACGAAGCGATAATCGGATCTTTTACCCGTGATATGAGCAGAAAATTCCTGGTCAGAAGATGTTGTGTTTAATAAACGGTTTTCAAACACCTTACACGTGTACACCACGACCTTTCCGCTCTGACTTCTAGCTAAACCGGAACCCGCAACTATAACATTTCCATCACTAGACATTGATACATTTCGTCCCATCATATCACCACTTCCGTTGTATTCTCCTCCTTCGATAGTCGAAAATACCTGATTCCAAGCTCCGCCAGTTTCTTCGTATACTTTTACGACACCCCTGTCATTACTCGCTGCCATTGGACCGCCGACTATAACGCGTTTACCATTAGATGATAATGACACACTAAACCCAAATATATCGTGTGAACTGTCTCCCTCTAAATCAGATCCAATTTGATTCCAGTTAGGTGGACTACCTGAATATTCATAAATACGAACGTATCCGCGACTCGTCGAATTAAGATATGCTCCCACAGCGATACGATTTCCGTTAGAAGACATGGAAGATGCGTATCCAAATCTATCACCACTAGCTTTTCCCGAAATTTGTGAACCCAGGATTGACCATGAACCCCCGGATTCTGTATAAATATTTACATAACCATTACCAGTCTGATACTGATCAGCACCTACGACTAATCGTGTACCATCGGAATTCAGAGAAACAGACGAACCAAAATAGTCATTGGAATTCGGACCCATTATTTCGAGCAATTGTGTTCCAGAATCTATATCATAAACACGAATATATCCCATATTATTACCATAACTCGGCGCACCGGCCGCAACGCGTTTACCATCTGATGATATAGAAATTTCTCTCCCGAATTGATCAAGGGGTGGGGCGGTGTGTCCTAACTTTTCGAGTATTTTGTTCCAGGTAGAGCCCGAGTATTCATACACCTTTATCGCACAGGGTGCATTCCAAGCTGCACCCACGGCTACTCGCATACCATCCGAAGATATAGAGATTGATTGCCCAAACCTCTCGTTAGTAGCACCTGGAATCGATGATCCTACTTGAGTCCATTGATTGTTTATATTATCATACACGCGCACTTCGCCATCATTACTGTTGTGATTCATAGCTCCTACAGCTATACGTTTTCCATCTGCAGTCATAGCAACCGACGATCCAAATGATTCACCTCCTGTACCATTTAGATCGGTTCCTATTTGGTACCATTCTACTTGATATGGATTTTCAGTGTATTCTTCTTTCGCTAGGAAGAATAACTCTTTCACCGGATTTGTAAACTTTAATAACGCCGATTTCTTAGATTCGTTAGGTTTAAATTGCATGGTCGATAACTGCTGCTGTGTTATGAGATACTCCATGGGTCGTGTGAGTAAAAAGTTAATTTCGTCTCGAGTAATGAAGTAGAAATCTGCGATGATAGACGCCTCGACGATAGATCCTATATTCGTTTTAGTACGTGCCATATTTCCGCTACGCTCTTCGTATTTAAACGTCACGTCGTCGTCTGCATCTCTGAACTTTATATGTATTTCTATTAATTGTCGAGTAATAGCACATATGGGTATGGCTAGGCTAGGGTTTCTAAAAAAGTAAAATGGTAAGTTTAGATAAAACGTTCTTGGTGTATTAACGATTTGTATCTGATTATTGTGACCATTCATATAGTAGAGAGTCGTATTTGCATCATCTTTATTACTGTTGAGTTGATTGTATATGTCTATGTAATCACCTGTGAGTCGCTGGACAGTCTGACCACCTATCACCAAATCGACGTATTGTATGACACTCGTGGAAGGTGAAGTATTATACAGATTTCCGGGTGCGGTTACGTTTGGTAACTCTCCCAGGGTAAGTTTAAGGATCACACTTCTGAGTAGATCACCGACGTTATTTGGAACACGGGCTATAGCATTCCCACCCAATGATACAGTCCCAGTGAGAGGAATATTGACCGCTTCTGTAGAAAATCGGGTATGTCGTTTATAGATGGACGAAAAGTACGAAATTTTCGGTTCCCCGGTGAGCCATTGATCCTGGATACCAGTGACAGCGAGGCGTAAACGTCCAGCCATTCTTAATACATGTGAGTAAAATTTTATCAAATAAAAGAATGCGATATTATAGATGGATTTACGATTGAGAAAATTCAACCCAGCCAAGATGGCCGATGATAAGGTTTGTGTATTTATAGGAAAACGTAATACTGGTAAATCGACTCTTGTGACTGATATTTTATGGTACAAGAAACATTTACCAGCGGGTATCGTTTTATCGGCTACTGAGGAAGGTAATCATTATTATCAACAGTACATACCCGACCTGTTTATCTATGGCGACTATGACAGGGAGGCGATCGAGCGCGTGATGGACCGTCAAAGAAAGCTTGTGGGCGCCGGTAAGACGAATTGTGGAGCCTTTCTCCTATTGGATGATTGTATGTACGACAATAAGTTCATGCGCGACACCTGTATCAGACAGTGTTTTATGAATGGTCGTCACTGGAAGATTTTTTTCATGCTGACTATGCAGTATTGCATGGATTTGCCACCAGCTCTTCGCGCGAACGTTGATTATGTTTTTGTCTTACGAGAGAATATCATCCAGAATCGAGAGAAACTTTACAAGTCGTTCTTTGGTATCTTTCCGTCGTTCGACATGTTCAATAAGGTTATGGATGCCTGCACCGAGAATTACGAGTGTATCGTCTTAGATAATACCAGTAAGAGTAATCGTATCGAGGATTGTGTCTTTTGGTACAAGGCTAAGCTTCATAAGAACTTCAAGGTTGGTGCACCAGAATATTGGCATGCACATAAGAAAATGTTCAACCCCAAAAAGAGTACAGTGAACAGGATAGATCCCAAGGTTGCCAAGAAATCGGCTCTTAAGATTACCAAGACGAGATAATTTTGTGTATTTACAGTAAGATGCCCACACCTAGATCGGGTACGTCTATGAACGTAAATCAGGGAAACAGAAATGTTGAAAACTACCTGTTCAAGAGAAATGTCATGAACATAAATTCAGTCGGTACGGGTATGTTGGGTAAGCGAAGACGTGTTCCAACAAACTATACACCCGTTGCGAATAGTGCCAAACGAAGGGATTTGGAGATGGTAGCGAAAGTTGTTCGCGTGTCGAATACAAAAGCAACTATACAACTTCCTAAGCGTGTCATAAAGGAGCTACGTGCAATAAACGATATGTCCACGCTTAAAAGATGGGAGTATGGTGGAAAGATAGATTTTGTATCTGATGGAAATACGGTTAAGTTTAACGTTCCGACACGATTTACGTCGCAACAAAGAACGCAAGTGAACGGGCATATTACGGGAATATTTAGAAATTCATACATTTCGTATCACACACATCCCGGTATATCGACCGCTAAAGGCAATTCACCTTTACCCTCGAGTACTCGAAACGTGTACGTGACACTCCCAAGTGGAGCGGATTTAGAAGCGTATATTAAGGGATATCCGGGTATGCAAGCAAATATCATCTCAGACAGGCATGGATATTACGTTATTGATATTATTGAGTCCGCTGAAAGAGGCCAACGACCTGTCCCTGCGACGGTGAATAGACATATGGAATGGGTTCGTATGCAACCCTTTTTCCGATCTAGGGTATTTGGAGAAGATGGCGGGGAATACTTTGCTACTACGTTAAGAGACTGGAAAGGGGCTATTAACGGAGAGTTGAATGCGCATATGAAACGTGTATTCGGCATTTCTATAAAATATTATACGTACAGTGAAGAACCAGCTACAATCACTGTGAGTCGTGTCGATGATACCATCGGGCGATAGAATCTTCTAGTTCATCAACCTCATACCACGCAGAATGACACTCATTAGAGTTTTTATCTGCCGAACATATTTCTTCGGCTTCCTCTATGGCTTCCTTGAATCGTAGATGAAGACGCAAATTCTCGGGAACTGGTTTATTCGGTTTAATTTTGATAGGTTGTTTTTCGTATATCTCGTTTAGAACATTCTTCCTGGTCTTTTCCAGTCTATATTTGTATGAATCGTTAGAAGAATATGCTCGGATATACATACTATAATCGAGCACTATTTTTTTAACTAGGGTTAAAGATTAGAAACAATTGTCCCATATAATGGCGTACGATTCTCCGGAATGCAATTTTAGATACAAGGTTTCTTCTTTGGAAAAGGTCGTTGATGGGGATACGATCGACGTCTGTATAGATTTAGGTTTCGACGTGTGCACGAAACAACGAGTTCGTCTTCTAGGCATCGATACACCCGAGTCGCGTACCTCTGACAAGGTTGAGAAGGTCTTCGGTCTCATGTCTAAGAAGAAGCTCAAAGAGTGGTGCATGAAAGCTGTCGCCTCGGAGAAGGACGATATCGAGATCGAACTTCGCTGTCCCGAACGCGATTCCCGTGGCAAGTTTGGTCGTATTCTCGCAGAAGTATGGGTGTGCGAAGATGGTCAATGGACCAATGTAAATAAGTGGATGTGTGACGAGGGTCTTGCAGTTCCATACGTAGGACAAAATAAGGCGGACGTTGAGAAGTTGCATCTCACGAATCGCAAGCGACTTATGGATCACGTGAAAGAAAACGCGTTATACCCAGAGATTCTGAATTCCGTAATCGGACCAGTCGACTAAATATAACGTGCAATGTTAAAAAATCACCATTCGCCCCCGTAGCTTAGTTGGTAGAGCGTCGGCTTTGTAAGCCGAAGGTCGCGAGTTCGAGTCTCGTCGGGGGCAGGGCTTGTAGTGAAACGGATATCACTCTGGACTTCTAATCCAGCATTCCGGGTTCGATTCCCGGCAAGTCTGTTTACTCATTTCCAACCGAGGGAATGAGATTAATTATGTCTAAAAAGTAATCCAAAGATGCGTTTACGAAATTGCCACCGTAGTTACGCTGCAATATCTTATTCGTATCATACACCACAAATAATGCAAACAGTATCGAAATAATCTTACTGGGAACGACAGACTCTGACTTACGCCTCACGTAGGTATTAATAACCCTGGCGATCAGGATCGTCAGGAGTGAGAAGAAGAGTATCTGACCAAGAATATCGAGATTGTATCCCATCTTAACAGTGAAAATACCAGCGACTAACATGGCTATAAATATACCCACGGTCTCGAGTAGAGCTTCTTGTAAATTAGGTACACTGTGCAGTGTCATACCAGCGATGTACGCTAACATGGTAAATAACCCTACCTTAACAGGAATAGGTAATCGCACGAGACTCAACACTAGAAGTATCACCAAACCAATTATTCCTATCAATAACGCATTGGAACGAGCGATATCTTTCATGTAGGCGTTTCCGGAGGTCGCCTCGGCGGCTCTGTATGCGACAAAAGTTTGAAAAATAAGGTGCCCAAATACTCCCGCCATAAAAGGTATCTTCTTCTGTAAGTTACTCATTTATATTACATTACAAATTATTTTGGTCTACATATGGGACATCTATATCGCAAGGTTCGATGTTTGCAGAATTGACCCTCCACACAACAATAACACATCTCCTGAATTTCACCATGAATACATATAGGTCCTTTATTACACGTACTACATTGAAGGTATGTATTTCCGTGAGGACACCACGGAATTATTTTATACATGAAAAATTTACAGTTTAAACCTTTATACCTTGCATAAAAGACGGTGTACCCGTTTTATAGCGCGCGAACGAAGCCTTGTCGTTGATGTAATACTTGCGGTATGCGTCGATCACATCTGGGCAATGATACGCCGCAGGCATACATTCTGGAATACCCTGGACAGAGTAGTAAGCGGTATCGCTTATGTGCTCGTCGAAATGTGGTGGAACATTATCCTTAAGCCATCGCAAATGTTCTTCGCACGTATGGATTTTACCGTACCGTTTCGTGTATTCTTTTGACAGGGCCAATCCGATATCACATGCGAACATGTAGTTACGAAGACTAGAAGAGATCCACATTGTCATGGGGTGTTTCTTGTGAGCCGGTTTGTACCCGCGTTGAGATCCATTTTTCGTATACGGAGCATGTTCTCGAACGTATTGTTCTTGATTGGCGTAGTACCACGCGGTATATAACATCTGAGCGATCTCTAACTGGATCTTGATGACATGTTGATCACAGGAAAGTTCTGCGATCTCCTTTGGAATTAAAGAAAGGAAGAAAATATTCATCTTGCATTTTGATGAAATGTACATCGACTTAAGTACACTTAAAAAATCTAGACGTACTTATATTAATGCACGCGTTCGCAGCTTTATTACTGGCTCCAGCTGGAGCATTACGTAAACGATTCAAGAGAAACAGGGCATCATTTTTAGCAGAACCACCCCCACCCCCTGATATAATCAAACCGTGGGAGTTTGGTGCATATTCCGTGAAGGCAACTGTCGAAGCCCGCGACAAGCTTGGTGAACTCGATAAAACCTTTATTGGATACAGTCAAAACATGGACATCACAGAACGTACCGCTAAAGCATGTGATCGGTACAAAACAAGTGGAACAAAATGCGGAGAACCCGTGATGGTGATTAAAGGAGGTGAATGTGATGAAGTTATTTTCATGAAAATAAAAAACAGTACGAATCTAATACGTTTACTCTCCCCTCCCTGATTCGTCTTCTATTACCACGGGTGGAGCCTGATACCATTCAAGAGGTTCTAAAAATGTAGCATGAACATCATTTTCTTTTATTTCACGTACCTGTACAATTCTACAATCCTGGGGGGTTATGATAGGATTTGTTTTAGTGGGTTCAATTACAATAATTGGTTTACAGAATAAAGCAAGCATTTAAATTTAACAAGATTTTTTAATTCGATATTTTCCATTTAAAATTTCTGACTAAATAGTATGGGGAAGAAGAGTCGCCGCGAAAAATTTTCACCCTGTTCATTTGAATCTGAAATGTACGAAGAGGAGTATGAATTTGAAATAAATATTCCGAGTACGGTTCCGAAAAATGATCACCAGAGGGATTATAATAGGGTTTTATATGGAATGAAACCGATGGTGTTTGCAGTTGGACCAGCTGGTACGGGTAAGACCATGTTAGCATGTTACGCGGCTATACAAGGATTAAACGACGACTCATTTAAGAAGATCGTATTGACACGCCCCGCAGTTTCCGTGGAGGAAGATATTGGATATTTACCCGGAACACTCGAAGAGAAAATGGATCCATGGACACGTCCCATCATGGATATTTTTGGAGAATTTTATAATCAAACGCAGATCGCATCCATGATTAAAGAAAAAGTAATTGAAATATGTCCTCTAGCGTATATGCGTGGACGTACGTTTAAGAACTCTTTTATTATAGCTGATGAGATGCAGAATTCAACGCCTAACCAGATGAAGATGTTACTCACGCGTATAGGGGATGATAGCAAAATGGTAATAACAGGGGATCTTAGACAACATGACAGAAAATATGACGAAAATGGACTCAAAGATATTTATGAACGAATCAAGGATCGCACACATAAACGTATAGAATGTATTACTTTTGAGCACACGGATATTGAACGAAGTCCCATCGTGAAAGATATTTTAGATATTTATGGTGATTTAAAAAAATAATTAACAATATAGGTAATGTTATATGGCATAGGAATTTCCAAGGGTCTCGAAATGGAAAAGGTTTGTATCAGTGGAAAAAATCACGTATTATTTCGGGGTAAATCCGGAAATCTTTCGATGCTAGACGCAAAATGTCCGCACAGGGGAGCTAACTTATGCAACGGTCGCGTGAAAGGAGATCGGGTGCAATGTCCGTACCATGGCTGGGAATACGACACGAATGGAAAACTTGTCAAAGTACCCTCCGCGCATAATATACCCACCGGTGGAAATATTGGTTCGTATCCCGTGATTGAAGATGGAGGATTTATTTGGACCGCTAATAAAAATCAACCTCTTCCAACTCGATATTGTAAAGAACTAACCGATCCTAGTTGGGTTCAAGTGTATGGTTCAAAAGAGTTGAAAGGTAACATTTACGATTGGATATTGAACGCGACCGATATTTCACACATAAACTATGTTCATAATTTCGCCGATGAGGATAATGGAATTGTCACGAATCTTAAGGTTGAAACGATAGACGACTACGTAGACTGTTTCGCGGTCGTTCAACCCAAGGCTTCGTCTAAGTTTACGGAACATATGCAACCTAAAAGCGGTGCACCTGTCCACAGTAGATTTGTAAGTCCGGCAACATCTATCATACGTATTAAATTGGCTGGCAAATATGAGTTCATCACGTTTAGCACTCTCGCTCCCATAGACGATGTACATACTAAAATGTCGTGGTGCATGATGTATCCCAAAACACCTTTGATGAACAACCCGATAGTAAATAAACGTTTCCATGATAAAATGTATGAAACGGTCGCTCAGGATGAAGCTATAATTAAGGAGATCGAATGGGTTCCGATGTTTGTAAATGCTCCTTGTGATAAGTTTCAAATCGAAGCATTAAAGCTCTTAGAAAAATAAGTGGAAAAACAAATATGAACAATGGGCGACACGTTGTCGTCGAATCACCCGATGGAAACATGTCAATAGGCACTAATCCGGATATTGAAGCTCCTCCAAACATTGAATCTCAACCTTATCGGGACCCGCATATGGAAATATATGTCAAATATAATTATATTACTCGTGTCATTTTATGGACCTTTTCTTGGTTCGGTGCGGCCGGTTTAATATATCGTAGATCAATGATTGATATACTGAATACAGTGTTTCTCATAGTTACAATATATTCAGTACAGTCTGAAAGAGCAGAAAGTCGGCCTATTTTAGCTATTCATTCCTTTTATTGTTTTGCACTTGTACCTATAGCCGCTGTGTTCGAAGCGTGGTGGGATGTATGTTATTTATTTGCATTGGGTATTCACTTAATGATCACTATTAACCAGTCTAAATTAAATATACGTGAGATACGTTAAACAACTGAACACGAACCACCACCTTCATTACCGGGAAATGCATTGGAACCTGTCCACTCGTTAGGATTATACGGATACCTATGTATCCAGAGATTGCATATCCACTTAACACCCGATTTCACCGGTCGTCCACCATGTAACGACTTTGGCGTTTGGTATCCCCAATCGGTGAAATTGTTGAATACGAGCACATCACCTTTATTGAGTTTAAACTTCTTACCTAGATTAGGAAATTCTGTTTCACCACCTTCGTAATCGTCGTTCAATGCGATTATAGCGGTAACAGTTCTGGGATTGGGTTCGTCAAAAAATGCGTCTTGATGGGGTGTGTAAAATCCTCCTTCTTTATACTTGAGAACCTGTAAATATTCGCTGTTAACTGGTTTTCTATCCGTGAACGAAACGCATTTTTTGATCATCTTATTAGCCACCTTATTCTCTTGGGGGCCTATCCACGCTGTTTCACTGTCCCTGACATTCTTATCCGTGTGATAGTCGGTGTCTAGAATCGACGGTTCCAGCCTGGTCTCGGCTGTTTTCATTATGTTGTCGCATTCTTCGGGTGTAAACACTTTAGGTATAACCATGGGTTCTTTATACCTTGGTCGTAATAGAATGCATAACAGAATTACTGCTATGATAATGTACACTCTCATCTGATTATATCCAATATTAAATTGCGGGGGATTTTGCAAACGTATCTTTTTCGTATGGTTTCTAATACATTATTCATGTATAAGAGTAACTCACGAACCTCTGCGATGATATCCAATTCTTTTGATTTATCGATCATGTATTGTCTCAAAAGATCTCCGACTGTATCTATATACATTTGGTATATATCCCTGATGTCACGCGTTTTACAGTTACTTTTGTCCCGCCTCTGAAGCTCACGCTTTAACTGTTCCTCCGTCATGTCCTTTAGTAGATATTTCATACGTAAATATCTATTATCATCATACATGTATCCATAACGGTATGTGATTTCATAATCAAGTTGTATTACACTCACAGAAATCTCTAGAATTGATACGGAAGCACCCGATCGCCGCAATTCCGAATGTGTGGGTCTTCCACCACATGGAATGTCGCCATGTTCTCTCGAACGTTTTTTGAACTCGAAATAATGTGGGTTATGTATTCTACCAGTCTCTATAGCCCCAGTTCTCCAATCGAACGCTACGTGACACTGTGTACACCACATTTGAGCACATCCTTCTATTTTGGATATGGGTACGTTACATTTAGGGCATGGTTTCGTTTCTTTCTTTAATAGTTTCATCGTTTTTACGGTGTCCTTGTTACACACGTGACCGGGTACAAGAATTTCGTGACATTTGTTACAGAACTTATTTTTACATATTCCGCATATCCAATCGTCACACAAAAATCCACGACAATCTTCCGATGGACATTTCTGCGCTATCTTGTGGTATTTGTCACTCGCTATGGTTGGTTCACTATGATTTAAAACCTGCAATGTCTCATAAATACCTATGATAGTTGTCCGTAACACTGAATCTAAATATGGTCTTATTTCATCCCTTATGTCATCCGTTTTATACATATTCGATAAAATATACACTAGATATAGATACGACCTTCTTAAACTTCGTATTTGCAATTCACGAATGACGTACGGTTGTGTTTCGGGCATACGGGCCAACTCCCTTTGAAATAACGTAATTTCGCGATGTTTTCTATATTCGCGGTTTCGAAAATGTGACGAACAAAAACTATCAACAAATTCTCGATTGTGTTCGTGTTTGCATTTCATGCAATGTGGTTCTTCCGTGGTACTGAGCATATACTTTTGGGAACATGTTCGACACGATTTTAAATCACAAAAAGGGCACTCAACCTTTTTGTGATTTGAATTGTTGTATTTTTCGCAACATACTTCACAACATTCCATTATATAAAGAACGAGTATTTTCTTTAATAGTACTATTTGCGAGTCATGCTATTCATGAACGATTTAACCCATGACTTACTCACCCTATTTTTCTTAGTGGCGGACTTCCTTGATTTAGTCATACCCGCCGCCGTCGCGGGTTTGGTGAGAAGTGGTTTTTTATTGTTATTACCATTGGCTGGTTTGGGAGGAGACGGAGCCTTGGGGGGTTTGGGAGGGAGAGGGGGTTTGCGGGTAATGCCAGGTCTGATCGTGGGTTTGGTCATTTGCTTATTACCTTGCAAGACCTTTTTCGCGCGATTGATGGCAGCTCTTCTCTGGCTGGCGGTGGTTTCGTTATTTCTGGGAGGGGTCGTTCGCGTGATCACCACGGGGGTATTGGCCGTTCTAACTGTAGGTATTTCCAGACGTGCTCGTCGTCCTCCCGTTAAAAATGGATGTGTCAACACCCTTTCGAATGATGGTAAATCCCTGTTTCTTGAATTATTCATCGTACCACGCAACCGGAAATTTTTGATCTTGCTGGACCTGAATCCAAGATAATCAATCGTAAATAGGCTTTTGATGAAACTCTTCATATTGACACGGGCTCCGTGGTCGGGCACCATCGGGGTTTTCCGAGCCGTTGAAGAGAGTTCGTTGTGTAAACTGTTAAGAAAGAAGTGCAGATCGTAATACTTGTTAGAATTTCTGTGAATACCTATGTTGGTATATTGTTTCGTATTAACGAGAGGGTTGGGTATACCCGGGAAAGAAGCAAATCCGAAATCGATCATCACCAACTCTAATCCACCGTTATCAATCGTATATTTGGTACTATCAACTTCTATGGATAAGTTCTTATTCGCAACCTGTCGAACGAGAATATTGTCCGTGTGTAAATCGTGGTGACGAAACTTAGGAAACTTCTTATGAATCTTGTACAGATTGTAAGACACCTGCGCGACGATCGACTTTAATTGAACGAGAGTAATATCTCGGCGAGTTCGAATGAATTCCCGGAGAGAAATACCATTCACGTATTCGAAATACAGTATATCCTTTCTAAGGTCTGGACCATTGCCTTCGATGGGGCATTTGACATACTTGTACACCTTTGGGATATCAAAGTCCTTGAGCTTTCGAGCGATTTTGTATTCCATCTCGGCAAGTTCACCGAGTTCGGGTTCGGTTTTTTTCACTTTCATCTCCTTCAACGCGATAAACTTTCTAGATTTACCCGTTAATTTAGCGCGGCGAACATTACCGTACGCTCCGGAACGTTTCCACGATTGATTAATAGCTATATGATTCATGGGGGCACAACCTTTGTTCCCCTCGAGAATTCTATCGATGTTCTTCTGAATACTCGTCATACTTTATGATCAGAAATAAAAATCTGCTATATAGATATACAACATGATTCTCGCACTTCTTTTAGTGCTCATCAATATTCGTATTTTCATGGCCATGAAAAAGGCTCAGCCCGCGAAGGCTATCAAGGCGAAGTCCGCCGATGGCGAGTGGACTGTTTACGGATCCATGGGTTGTGGATGGACTCGTAAGCAGCTCGAGTATTTCAAGGATAAGGGTAAGCCTTACACCTTCGTCGATTGTGATTCTGAGGATTGCAAGGGAATCGAGGGATTCCCCACGATGGTTCACTCATCTGGTGAACGTGTCGTCGGTTTCAAGGAGGTTTAAAGACCCCGGAAAACCTGAATAGAAATAGAAAGTAAAAGTGCGTCAAAGAAGGTCCTGATAGGCTTGAGCACGCTGATATGCTTACTCAGCGAGTTGTTCCAAGTGAAGCGAAGAATAAAAGTGCTGACCAGCACGGTGAGCACGAAGATTAAGATCTCTTCGATAATTTGGCGCTTCGTTCTAGCTTTGGTAATATCCTTGATCATTTATTATGTGTGAAGATTTTTTTCTAACATAATATAATGACCAAAGGTCCCCCTACAAGCGGTGGTGAACATACGTTTACCACTCGAAGATGGGGTGGTAAGGTGGGCAAGAATAACAACAACTGTTATGCATATGCCGTAAACGATTTTCAGAGATATCGCGGATGGAAGAGTCAGCCTGGGGAGCGCGCCAATTTACGTGCTAATGGTCGTTACATAAGTTGTGGTACTCTACCAAAGCTTGTCGTGGCTGATAATCCTAAGAAGGTGTACATAGTGAAGGGTGGTACAAAGTGCAAGCCTGACTATTACAAAGTGATGTTGTTCATAGCTTCATGCAAGAAGAATAACCACCTGTGCCAGGGTGACTTCCATTTTTATAAACAACATAGCAAGGCTGAGTATAAAGTGAAAGCGGGAGATACACACGAAAGCATAGCCAGGTTCTTTAAAGTTCCGGTGATTCGTGTGAAGCGAGCTGCTGCCACTTTAAAACCCGGGCGAGTAATAGTTTTCAAAGCCGAGTTTTTTAGCCATAAACGAGGGTGGGCTACAGGTCCATTGGTGGTTGGAGCTAAGGGAAAATTGATCAGGGATCCTCGTAAAATATCTAGAGCTTATCCAGGTTTGAAGTACGACAAGTACTGTTCATCCTTCTGTGTTAAGAATAAGGGGATCAAGGTTGGACACACTCATCCCAAAATCCGCAAGTAAACTTTCTAGTTCACCTGCGTCTTCGATATCAAAAAAAGCGTCCAATGTATCGAAAATATACTGATCCTCTTCCACATCTCTAACAACGGTCGTGTCGTTTATTGTATTTCTAATAGTGACTGTTACCTGAAAATTGGCGCCATCGAAAATTTTCCTGCACGTGGGACATGTTTGATTTCCACGTCTTTTCCATTCCTCTATACAGTGAGAGTGAAACAAGTGACCACACCTGATAGGTTTGTTTTGTCTCGTCTCTCTCACTGGATTGAGACATATTGCACACGTGGTACCTTGATCAGTATCGTCCATACAATGGATTTTACTTTATTTTTAAAAGTTTTACTCAGTTGATCTTGGACAGGTTGAGAGAAGAATCGCAAAGACCACAGGGGCTGCCGTCATCTTGGGGAGCGGGGACCTGGTGAAGTTCGGGACCCTTCTCTTGTAAGAGCTTGCGGAACGAGTAGTTGTCCTCATACTTGATACCGTTCTGAGTCTTGATGTAGTTATCGTAGAGGAGAGACGAGTTGTTGATAGTGTGGCACCTGCCATCGGCCATGCCTAAACGTTGTGACATTTATATTAAAATCAGAAAATTATTTGTCTATTCGTGATAGTGTTGGTCCAAGAGTCCACCCCCATTTCCTTAATTTTTTTGATTGCATCGTCCATACTGTACCCAAAATAGTCGTTGAAGTCATCTGATACATCAACCTTCGAAACCCTGATAGCTGGACAATCGTTGATGTGCTGGTTGATTATGTTGTAAGCAAACACGATCTCCTTGAGCGTCTCGGCTCCGGTGATAATGATCTTTCCCGTACCAAAGATACTAGTCGTGATTTCTTTCATGTCGCCTGCTGGTTTAAATTTGATCTTGACCGCAGAATAACGATCCGGTTCAAATGACACTTTGAAGACATCGGAATACTTTTCGAAGTGCTGCGTCGTCAACATGAGATTGATGTTGTAGTTGAGACTGAAGTTGGAGTTGATCATCACCACACGAAACGTGTCTGCCGGTGGTACAATATCCTCGTCAAAAGATTGTAAGATATATACGAGACCAGAGATGACATATTTGCAGTTGAATAGATCTTCACAACCAGCGACCTGAATACTTCCGTTGGGAAAGATCTTGATCGACTTAATACTGTGACCATCATCATATGTGAGAGTAATCTGGTTGTAAAATGTCGTCGGTTTCAAAGACCAAACGATCGCCTGGTTAGATGTATCGTTGCGATGAAGACGAACTTCCCCGAGTTCTTCGAATACTGAACGAATCTTGTTGACTTCGATTGGCTTCGAGAATGCGGAGATCATGGTAATCGTCGTGAGCTTGATCCTAGAAGGACGAATCTTCTCTGGACACTTTCGTCTGAACTCATCCTGAGTCAGCAAATAGGAGAACGTATTGTTCGCGATAGACGAGAACATTTTTAAACATACTTTCTAACATAAAGAACCCCGACTTAGGTTAAAAAAATAAATCGATATAAATAAATGCCATGTCAACAATGCAAAAAGAAATGCGGGGTTCCCATGGTTTGTAAATATTGCAATGGTGAATTTTGTATTAAATGTTTTCGATTAGAACAACACAATTGTGTTGGTATAGAATTAAAAAAGAAAGAGCAGTTAAAGGATTTAGAGAGGAAACTAGATTTTAAACCAGAGTGTAAATATGCCTTCCTTCGTTAAGGAGGCTCGCGCGTTTATAGGCGAGCGTACAAATCTTCCCAGCGTTGAACTTAAATACTCTCGATATGTTGAAGGGGACGGCTATATAAACGAATCTGCTTGTTTTAATACCAAACCAATTGGAGATTGGGTGGAGATTAAGTTCAAACATGGATCTACTTCATATGCAGATTTTTTGGGGAATATGATAGTGAACACGACTCGAACGAGACGAGTGATGGCTACTATCATACTGGAAGATATCTTGTGTGAAAACTTTGACGTCAATTGTACGATTCGATTAATGAACGCTATTAAGATTATTGATCCTACTTTCGTACCTCCTATCATAAATAAAGGATCCAAGTGGCAGAGAGAGTTTATCAAAGAATTGTGTCTCTATACATTTCCTCAAGTGATTATGAAATGTGGACATAAAAAGCGCATCATCGCTCTTATCGACGTTTTAAAGTCGATAGTAAAAGAATTATGAGAACTACAATGATAATAGTAAAAGCGTCTAACTTCTTGATAGACTTAACGAATTTCGCACTCTCACGTATAACGGAGGGTTTGGGTTCGTCATATCCTAAATCTATATTACGTCCTGGAATGAGCGGTCTCGAAAGTTCGCATGCACTCTTTCCCTTGCAAAAATCAACTGTCTTATCACCAGCGGTCACACCATACTCGCATATGATGTGTTCGTTTTCAGGCATACCTTCTTCTTCCGTCTTTTTGTGGGGAGCAAACGAGTTGGGTCTTCGACTGGAGCCTGGCAAAGAAAATTCCCTTGCCACGTACGGATTAATTTTATCGATCGATGCTTGATCGCTGAGCATATGCTTACTCATCTTTACTACTATCAAGAGATATATTTTTTGTGTGACATCTTCTTTCCGTGTTCGATCCACATCTTATCCAGATCGACATCTAACATATGAGCTAGTTGGAATAAATAACTAAATACATCTCCCATTTCCATCATGATGTCAACTCCCTTATCCTTTTTCATGTTAGACTTCTTAAAAGTCTTCTTAGACTGACGAATGGCGGAAGCGAGTTCTCCAAACTCTTCTGAAAGAAGAAGCCAGACTGTATTAATTTCAGCGCGGTCCCATCCCTTGGACTTGCATATCTTTTCCGTTTCCGATTTGTAAAAGTTTAATGACATTTTTACTTATACATGTAACGTTGCAATCCTTTATACGCCTATTTTATCGTTGGCGTCGAGTTTCATGCCATACGTGCTCGTATTCGCCGGAGGATTAGGAGGAACCACCAGGGTGTCAATATCTCTTATGTAACCCATATATTGTGCCACACCCGATTGAATCTGGGGGAGAACGGTTTTAATGACGACAGAGTTCATAGCCCTAACCTGTTCATTGACCTTTTCGAAATGGTTACCCGCGTTGTTGATAAATACGACGCGCATGATCGCGTAAAGATCGCTCGCATTTTGGTAGTCGATGGAGACGCCGGTCTTATCCTTGAACGCCTGGCGGATAGCTTTCTGAACTATCTGTATGTTGAACTCCGAAAAGAATAGCTTGTTCAGGGGGGTTTCCGTTTGTTTCAGAGAATTAAGGTGAAGTCTATCACACATTTAATATAGTCCAGGAAAAAAAGTATATGTAGATAATAAATGATAGCTGCTGCTGATTTTGACGAGGCTTACAATACCAAGCCCTGCAACATGGAGCCCCCTGTGTGCAAGGCTCCCGAGTGCTTCATTGCCTCGTACCCACCCGTGTCCCCGCCAGGTGTTCCCGGCAATTTCAATGTCAACACGAGTTTCCTCCAGCCTAACAGGTATGCTGAGACGGTCGGCCCCGTCCCCGTCCGAAGCGAAGATTTCAAATGTAATTAAAAAATAGGCATGTATTATCAATATCATGCGGGTTATTAAGCGGTCCGGTCATGTTGAAGACGTCAAGTTTGATAAGGTCACCAACAGGATCTCCAAATTGCGATACGAACTTTCCGATAAAGTGGACGCTTCACTCATTGCGAAGCAAGTTTTTTCGTCAATGTATGACAATATTACTACACACGAAATAGATACATTATCCGCTGAGATATGTATTGGCATGGTTACGAGTGATCCCGATTATGAGATACTCGCTACTCGCATCGTCGCGAGTAACATTCAGAAGACCGCCCCCAAGACCTTCTATGATGCTATGACTCAGCTGTATAATGCCAACATCGTAACGAAGGAAGTTATGGAAGTGTCCTCGGATGTACAGAGGTTTATTTCCCCAGAGCGCGATTTCGACTTTGGATATTTTGGAATTAAAACACTGGAAAAGGGATATCTTCAGAGAGTCGAGGGTAAAATCATCGAAACACCCCAATATTTGCTTATGCGCGTGTCTATAGGTATTCATGGAAACGATATAAATTCGGTCGTACACACGTACGAGTCCATGTCTCGTGGTCACTTCATTCATGCGACCCCGACCCTATTCAACGCCGGGACGCATAGACCACAGATGTCTTCATGCTTTCTCACTGCCAACAAAGCCGATTCCATCGATGGTATTTATGACACTCTCAAGGAGTGTGCCCAGATCTCGAAATGGGCAGGGGGGATCGGTCTTCATGTTCACAATGTGAGAGCTAATAACTCGGTTATCCGGGGAACGAATGGAAAGTCTGACGGTATTATCCCAATGCTTCGCGTGTTCAACGCGACTGCCCGATACGTGAATCAAGCGGGGCGCAGAAAGGGGTCTTTCGCCATGTATATTGAGCCCTGGCACGCAGATATTCTCGATTTCCTGGATATTCGGTTGAACCAGGGCGACGAGGAGGCTCGTTGTCGAGACCTGTTTAGCGCCTTGTGGATTCCGGATCTTTTCATGAAACGAGTCGAAGAAGGTGGGAACTGGTCTCTTTTCTGCCCCGACAAGGCTCGGGGTCTGTCTGATGTGTATGGTGATGAGTTCGAAAAGCTATACACAAAATACGAAGAGGATGGTCTCGCGAACGAGGTTATTCCAGCCTCCGAAATCTGGAAGGCGATCATCAAGTCGCAGAGTGAGACTGGAACGCCTTATATGCTTTACAAGGATGCATGTAACGAGAAGAGCAATCAAAAGAACCTCGGCACGATTAAGTCTTCTAACCTTTGTAGTGAAATTATCGAATATTCGGACAAGGATGAAACGGCTGTGTGTAACCTAGCGTCCATCTCTCTTCCGTCTTGTGTGAAGAAAGATGGAACGTTTGATTACGAAAAGCTACACGCTATTTCCAAGACGCTCACATATAACCTTAATAGGGTCATTGACCGTAATTTTTATCCTACGGAAAATACGAAACGTTCCAATTTTAGGCATCGACCGATCGGTATTGGTGTTCAGGGATTGGCAGACGCCTTCATTCTTTGTGGATATGCATTCGGAGATGAAGAATCTCGTAAGATGAATGCGTATATTTTTGAGACTATGTATCACGGTGCACTCGAAGCGAGCTGCGAAATCGCGGGAAAGCAGGGTGCCTACGAGTCTTTCGAAGGAAGTCCCATCAGTAAGGGTATTCTTCAGTTCGACATGTGGGATCGTGAATCCATTCACAGTGGATTCTACGATTGGGACGCCATGCGTGAGCGTGTGAAGAAGGGGGTCGCAAATAGTCTACTCCTCGCACCCATGCCGACGGCAAGTACCTCCCAGATTTTGGGTAATAATGAGTGCTTCGAACCTTACACGACCAACATCTATCTCCGCCGCACCCTCGCGGGTGAGTTCGTAGTTGTGAATAAGCACCTCGTAAAAGCTCTTCAAAAGGTGGGCTTGTGGTCGAAAGAAATGAAGGATCTCATGATCAAGGCAGGTGGGTCTATCCAGAACATTACCGACATCCCTGACGATATTAAGCTTCTTTACAAGACTGTATGGGAAATTAGTCAGAAGGTTATTATTGATATGGCAGCTGATAGAGGTGTGTACGTGGATCAGAGTCAGAGTATGAACCTCTTTGTTGAGAACCCCACCCTGTCCAAACTATCCTCTATGCACATGTATGCATGGAAAGCCGGTTTGAAGACCGGAATGTATTACCTGCGAAGCAAAGCGAAGGCTCGACCAATCCAATTTAGTCTTGAAGCTGAATGTACAGCTTGTTCAGCTTAAAGTTTTAGACGTATAATCAAGTATTATGGCAAAATTTCATACCCTCATCGATAATTTGGATATCCTTGAATACGATGGGCGGAAGATCTCTTTCAGTACGAAAGAGGGTAAACCCGTTCGTATTCAAATTCCTAGAATGTATATGCCTTTCGGTATTTCCGGTTTTACACCACCCGTGGGTAACACCAAGTGGAATGTCGACTTTTCTATGAAAGGATACGATGAAGAGGGTAACTACGTGAAAGCGTTTTATGACATCCTAACAAAGATGGAAGAGACTATCATCGAAAACGTGAGCAAGCAAAGTGAATCTATTTTCAGTAAGCGTATGACCGTAGAAGATCTTAAATTCATGTTTAACTCAAACATAAAACACTCGCCGGATAGGGAGCCCAAGTTCCGCGTCAAGGTTGACACGACTTCCGATGGAATGATTAAACCGGGTGTGTTTAACAATGAGCGCGAGCATCTCAAGGATGCCGCTTCTGATAAGTTATATGCCAGAAATTCTGGAGTTGCTATTGTCGAGATGGCGAGCGTCTATTTTCTAAACAAGAAGTTTGGGGTGACCTGGAAGTTGCATCAACTTGTTGTGCACGAACCACAACAACTTAAGGGTTTCCAATTCGTTTTAGACTAACTAATTACTTACTCTCCAAGAGTAAACTATATATGAACTGAGCTTCTTTTAATAATTTTCCTTTTAAAACGCTATATTTATTTGGGTCAAGCTTGAGCTTGATTTTTGCTACACGGACAGCTTCATCCCATTTAGCAAGAGTCATCCTTTACTATTTACTTCATTTTTTTTATGAGCGTCTTGTACTTCTTGGTACCCTTCTTGGGGGCAAGCTTGAAGTCACCCTTCTTCGCGGGCTTAAAGACCTTGACCATGGCAGAAGCACCCTCCTTCTTCATGCGCTTCTTGGCGGCAGCGACAGCAGCCTTGCTCTTAATGTTGCCATACTTATCCTGAACGAGATCCTTCTTCACGAGACCACCGGGTGTGTGCTCAGCGGTACCGTGGAAAACTTCGGCACGAGAACCTTCGGCGACAGCGTACATTGTTTTACTATATCACTGGAAAATTTTCCTGATGGCGTCGATGGATTTCTCATATTTTACCGGAATCTGGTATCCAACCTTTTCATCGTTAAGAATTTCTGCGCACACCTGAGCTTTATGACCTTGAAGCGCCATCATAGCGAGATCGACGCTTCGTACTGTGGGTGTGTCACTGTACACGTACTTTTTCACAAAGACTTCTCGAGTCTGTCCCGTTCGGTGACACCTACCGATGGCTTGGAGTTCCGTGGCGGGATTCCATGACGGAGCCATGATGTACACACGACTTGCACACTGAATGTTGAGACCGACACCGCCACACTTGATTTGTACGATGAGAACGCTTCCCGCTGGGGCAGCCTTAAACTCCTCGAGACGAGTGTGTCGTTCATCCTTCTCGACCATTCCGTCAATCCTCAAGACGCGACCTTTGAAGACCTCTTCGAGATGATCCATTTCGCCGCGGAATTGGCAAAAGATTACAGCCTTTTCCTCTGGATGCTGAGAGATATCGTGTTTCAGAGTATCAATCTTCTTCGTGCCGTGCTGCCAAATGATTCGATCGACACCCTGCTTCCTGGTCATTCCATCGAGATAGAGTTGAGGCCATGTCATGGTCTGACGCACACGAAGAAGGCACTCTAGAATCTGCATGGCCCTCGAACCGATGGAAATAGCGACATTTTTGAGTTCACTGATGTATTCTTGTGATTCAAAGAATGCCTGTTCATAGATGCGTCGCTCCTGGTCATACATCTCGAGTTCCACGTTCTCAAAATGACAGCGTGGCAGTTTTCCAACGCTGTCAGCCTTGGTGCGTCGAAGAATGTATATGTCCTTGATCTCATCGTACATAGCTTGTACGAGATCCTTGGAGAATCCCAAGAACATACAAAGTGATACGAAATCCTCGATCGAGTTAAAGACCGGAGTACCGGTAGCGAGCCATCGAATATCCGCGTCAAGCTTGTAGATGGCTTTGAAAGTCTCGGACTTGCGATTGCGAATTTCATGGGCTTCGTCGAGAACGATGCGATCCCATTTCATCGCGTGAAGAATGGTCTTCTTGTTGTAGACAAGACTGTAAGGACACAGTACAACGTCTACCTTCTTGAGATCTTCGACATTGGTCGTGCGATCGGGTCCGTCGTAAACGTGAGTAGAGAGACCTGGTGCAAATTTGGAAATCTCTGTACTCCATTGAGTGACGATCGTTTTGGGAACCACAATCAGTGTGTGGGGCTTTGGATTCCTGAGCAAGGTTGCGATGATCTGGATCGTCTTACCAACACCCATCTCATCACATAAGAATCCTCCTTTGGGACCCGAGGTCTGGTGTTCCATATCATGCATCCACTGCACACCGTCCACCTGATACGGGGCGTGAAGTGTGCCGTTGAGAGTGTATTTGTTCATGTTCGTTGAATGTTGGTTGTTTGTTTGATATAAATACAGTTATTCATCATCCGACTTAGGTGTCTTATACGATTGTAACGAAAAAGCAGCCATAAGAATGTAAAACACTGTGAGGGCTACCTCGGTTTCGACAAACACTTCAAGTAATGATTTCACATACTCAATGGATGGATCAGTGTTATTATAATAATCTACTACGTATGGTACTACACGAGTTATTCTCGTTTGTCTATTTGTTTTAATGAGGCGTGTAGTTCGTCTACCAATTACCGTACCTACACGAACTAGACGCCCCACTCCACTCCGACTTTTTAACATGTTATTATTCACTGTGATAATCGTCGTCTGGATCAGACGCTACTTCACAAACATGTACCTTCTCTTTTAATACACGTTTCTTCTTCTCTTTTGGTTTTGGAAGTTCATCGATGTGTTGTCGATAATAGACTACTTTCTCCCAAAACTCTTTCATCACAGGAAAATACGTCGCCCACCATTCGCGATCCCGCTTAACATGAACCACGTCAAACTCCTCTGGCTTTGGCCAATTCGTGGCTGCGGGTTTGTATTGAATAAAATCTGCTGATTCCAAATTTAATATCTCCATACACATTTGCAGCTGAGGCATATAATGCTCTGGGACCTGACCCGGAATGATGGCTCTCTGTGGAGGACACTTAATCTCAACGAGTTTACCCGACTCACTCACACCATCTGGGCTTCCACCTAGCCATTTATGTTCGGGGTGGGGACAGAGACCGATCTCGTGAACAACTTCGTTATGACGCTGTTCATATAAGATACGGGCTTCATCTTCATACAATTCTCCGTGACGTGTAGCTGCATTCCCCGTGAACTTTTCTCCTAAACCACACTTCTTCAAGAGTAAACCTTCCGGGGTTTCATAAGGATTTTTGCCAATGGCTGTGGCTGCATCACTTGCCGTGAGCATGTTTCCTCTTAGACTTAACCACTCCTCGGACTTCTGGGGTGCATACTCCCTCTCGATCAACGCTTTCACTGTCGGGTGCATTAGTTGATTTACCTTCCAAATGTTTAAGTACCGTACGAACGTATCTTTGAGAATACACATCTCTTTTTTGCTTTTTATCGTTCTTGGTAACTCGCTTTTTGGGGTTGAAATCGTCTCCCTTCATTGTTGATGATGGTATCCGTTATTTTGATATACCGACTTAGGTGGATAAAAGAATGCTCGAGCCGCATTTTGTTCCGCTTGTTTCTTGTTTTTCGCGAATCCATAACCCATGCATACACCATCTACAAACACGTTGATATGAAAAACTCCGTTATCATGAGCGGATATGGTGTATTGTGGAAGACTGAGGTTGTTTGATTGACAATACCGCATCAGGTGATCTTTGAAATTGTCATCAACCATGATTGACTGAAGATTCACATAATTAGGGTCATTGTAAATACGCAAAATGAACTCTTTTGCGTGCAGTAAACCTAAATCCATGTAAATAGCACCCACGAGAGCTTCAAACACATCTTCGAGAATCTTTGGATTATGTATCCATTGATTACGCATACCCTTTTCGTCCATCCGGATCCATTTATACAGTTCAAGTTTAGAGGCAATACCGGCGAGTGTCTCCCCACGTACGAGTTTCGTTCGCGCTTTCGTCAAAAATCCTTCCTGTCTATTTTCGTATTTATCGTATAGGAATTTAGTGATCACAAAACCGAGTACGGAGTCACCAATAAATTCCAAAGTTTCAAACGAACCATTTAACGTTTCGTCCTCTTTTAACGCACTTTTGTGAGTAAAGGCTTTTTGGTACAAATCTATGTTCGATATTTTTGTACCAACAAGGTTTTCGGCAGATGCCCTGTCGATCGACATTGTTATTATATTGTGTGTTTTTATTTTTAAGTATGATTACGCCTCAACCTTGGTGTAATGAGGGCTGAGGAACTTCTGGAGGTTAAGGAAAGTAACCTGAACGTCGGCGGGGGGCTTGAGAAGATCGCGAAGCTTCTGGTCGAGGACGAGAATGCGACCGTTGTCGGGGTGCTTGAGACCGTTGGCCTTGACGTACTCGTTGATAGACTTGGTCACAGTGCTACGAGAGACAAGCTGACCTTCGGGAAGACCCAGGAAAGTACGGAGCTCCTCGGAGATTTTCTGCTCACGGTTGAAACCGTTGTTCTTAGCGCGCTTAGCAGACTTCTCGCCGTTGGGGTCGTCGAGCTTAGCCTTGATCTTTCTGACAATCTTAGTGAGCGACTTAAGTTCATTACGAAGAGCGGTAATCTCAACGAGGCATTCGTTACGGTTGCACGCAGTTTCAGTAGACATTATGTATTATATAAGTCGTTCGTCTTTAAGTGTGTTGATATCACCAGCAAATGAATGTTTCATGTATAAAAATATTTATCTATATTAATGGACATCAAATTATATTCTAAACAGGTCATCGACCAGTTCAGATACGAAAATTTACTTTTCAGAGATGCTAAACTGAAAAAGTATTTTGAACGTAACGAGGCGAGGGATCTTGGAAAGTTTAGAAGTCGCTTACATAGCGCACACTCGAAGAAATCACTGGAAAAATTCGTGTACGTCTTCGTGACCGATGCGTGCCGGGATATCATTCTCAACACCATAGGTGAAATCAGTGAGTATATGAAAAACATGGGTGATTTGGTAGTTAGTGGTGGAGAAGCGTTCAATATGTATATGCCTTACAATGAACGTATCGTCACGAGTGATATAGATGCGAAGTTCATTCCACGTATTTATTATGACGCGAAGTATTTTGGTAAGTTACAGGCTATCAAACTCATACTTTGGGATAAACTTGGTCAGATTGCACAAAAGTTAAACACGCGTATTAAGTCCCGTATAATGTCCATGGATAAGAAATTGATTAAATATCTGGGTTTGGGATTCAAGCAATCTGGTCCGTACGTGACGCGTCGATACACGCTCATCAAGAAGAAAAAGACCCGCACGAATAACAGGGCTGGTCAGGGCGACATCTTTATAGACGTGGAGCTATTCGCACTCGATCTCAATATTCGGTTCTTCTCTCCGGAAAAGAACAAGATCGAAAATGTTACCCTAGGAGGTCTGCTTGACATACCGTTTATGCGACCCCGTGAATTTGGATATGATGTAGTTCGCACGTTGAAAAGAGGTGTGACGTATAGGAATGTCAACACGAATAAGATGATAGTGAACAAAAAGGTCTATGTCGCCAGTAAAGAGTTTTTGATAGATGACATTTATCTCATGCACACCCTAAAGCTTCGACCGGAAAAGAAGGAGAAGGACAGGCAGCGACTTATACGATTAGCCAGGTTGTTTGACAAGAAAATCAAACTCACAGATAGCATAGATTCTGTACTGAGGCGTATACAGCCGAAGCTTAAGAGAGTATATACGACGAGGCAGGCACCCAGGCGTAAGAATGTGTCTATTCAGAAGGCTATGAAAATCAATCCTTACAAGTACAAAAAGTTTACGACGGAACCGTCGAGGGAACGACTTTCGAAGAAGATTGTACATGGTTTGAATCCCATGCCTAGAAAGACTGTCGTAGAAGGATATGAGCGTACCAACGGAAATCAACGGTTTAATCTTAAAAACCTCAGGTGGAAACGTGAAAATAACAACGCGTACGTCAGGAACGAATTTGCACTTCGACCCAAAAATGCACAGCCCATTCCCAAAAACTTAAATGTTCAGAACACATTGTACGGATTTAGACCTAGACGAGATGGTTGGGTTCCAAAACCACTTCTTGAACGTTCAGCTGCCATACCTTTCATAGGTTTAAAGAAATGATACGTATATCTTACATAAAATGATTTACGATACCGTTTCCAAGGGTGAAGATGGCCTTTACCACGTTCGCGCATTCACTGACGAGCGTAAGCGTAAGTTTATTCAGCTCAACGATGTTAAGATCATCGAAAAGACCGCTGACGACCTCAGCTTCGATCCCGCCGACTTTACCAAGATTGACGAGCT
>CESB01148422.1_pt1 | contig 52057 bp, 39 predicted proteins | sample 531071 | NCBI WGS metagenome assembly CESB01 (sample SAMEA2621259, study PRJEB7988) | marine metagenome | biome: marine biome (ENVO:00000447); feature: surface water layer (ENVO:00002042); material: "saline water (ENVO:00002010), including plankton (ENVO:xxxxxxxx)" | depth 5 m | reverse complement strand
TTTTTATTTTTTATTTTAAATTTTATATTTTTTAGAAAATACTTTTACCTGTAACTAATTCGTTACCTAAAATACCTAAAAATCCAAGCATAGCAAGACGGCCATTATTTAATTCTTGATTAAAAAAATCTTCACTAATTTTATCTACATTATAATTTCCTAAATTACCTGGTTGATAATCAGTATTCAGCATAAAAGTTGTATTTGTATTAAAAGGATTAGCCCATCCTCTTCCCATTCTAATAATTTCATATGAAGCAATACCTAACCAATAAGGAGCTTGATGATATAAATCAAGATTACTTAGATAGTTAATACCTGGTTCAGAATTATCTTTATTTAAAATTTCAAGAGCTGGGATAATACTACTTGCTAACATAGCAAGTCTTCCATGTTGAAGTTCTGCTTCACGTGTAAATTTAATTCTATTTTCACTTTTGTTTGTTAGAATATTTAATGGATCAAAGTTAGTAATAGGTTTTGTTGAACCATAATATTTAAAAGTTTTAACATTGGTTTTCATAGTTGGTTTAACTACTAATCCAGAAATGTAGGATAACATAACAGAAAAAAGTACAAGACGCATTTATATTTTTAAATAATTAAATATTTTTAAATTATTTTTATAAATATTTAATGAAGTATATAATTAATATTCATCTTCACTTTCATAATCATCATCATCCGCTATATCATTCATGTCATATGCATCTTCTTCTATATCATTTTGAATAACTTCTTCTTCTTCCATTTCCATTAAAAATATTTCTTTATTCATATCAGTTATAAAATCTTTTTTATTTAATTTTTTTTCTAGAATTGCTTGTTTTTCTATAGCTATTCTTTCTTCATCATAGTTTTCTTTTACATATTGAGTGACTCCTTTTTGCATACCTTTATTCCATTTTTCTAATTTATTATTTTTAAATAAATTTTCTATTTCTCTCTCTTCGTCTGTTAAATTTTTTAGATAATCTGTTATTAAATCTTTTTCTTTTTCTTTTGAAAATGTAATATTTTCTTTGATTTTTTTATAACTATTATTAATATCATTATTAACACTATGTAGAGTATTTAAAAAATTATTCAAAAAGTCAAAAATATTTTTATATATTTCATTTTTATTATATGAATCATCTAATGATGAAATTGATAGTTCTATATCATTATTTTCTAGAATATTAAAAAATTCATTAAAAATATTAAGATAAAAATAATTGTATATCATATTTAATAAATTTATATCAAAAATACTAGAAATTTTTTCATCTTTATTTATTAATATTTCTTCATAGTAAACTATTTTTTCAGATAATTTAATAAAAATACTATACTTATCGTTTATATAATTGAATACTATTTTTAATATATTAATATTGTTAAAATTTAAAAAATTACTATAATATTTTTTTAAAATATTGTAAATATCATTATTATGTATATCAGATAAATTCCAATGTTTTGGAATTCCACTATAGTTTATAGATTTATTACAAACAATATTTGGAAAAATTTTAATTAGATCAATTAGATAATTTTTAAATAGATAAAAATTATTATTATTGAAAGAAATATTTATTTTTTTTTCAAAATTTTCAAATTCTTGTTTAGATAATGTATCTATATTTTTTAAATTTAACATAATATTATTTTTCATTATATTATTAACTCTATATAAATAATTTTTTATATCATTAGAATCTTCTTCATTAAATTTAATAATATCATAATTATCTATAAGTTTATAAAATTTGTCAATAAAAATATCATCAAATTTTTCAATTAATGTATCATTATTATAATTATTAATTATATTTCTTAATTCTTCGATATTATTTAAATTTTGTATACTATTATCTATATATTTTATATTTTTTTTATTTATAATATCTATTAAATTTAATAATGCTTCGTTGTTAAAATTTTTACCTTGTTCTTTTATATTTTCAATAATAGAATTAATATCTTCATCATAATTTATTCCAATTGGTTTACTATTACAAATTGGTTTAATATTATTATCAATAAGGTTATTATTATTAAAATTACAATAAAATATGAAAGTTTTATAAATAGTTTCTTCACTAAAATCATTTGATAATTTTGGAAAAATATTTTTAGTATTTTCATTATGAAATAAAATAGTACAAGATTCTAATGTTTTAATATCTTTAATAATTTTTTCATAATTAAATATTAATGAATTATTAGAATCAATAATTTTATCTTCTTTTATAAAAAAATTTATTGAATTATTTTCAGAATTACAACAAGCATTTTCCATATATGGCTCTCCATTATTACTTTCTAATATTGGAGATTTTTTTTTTATAATATTTTGAATTCTTTCTATAGTATCGTTTGTAATAAATATTATTTTTCCATTTAAAATATCAATATAATTATTATTATTTTTTTTTTTAAAATTTTCAATCATTAATTCTCCAAAATTTGAAGCTAATGGAGTAATATCTGAAGATTTTATTTTAAAATCTATTAATGGTGGCATAAAATTATATAAAGAATTTATAAAATTTTCTTCAAAATATTCAATTTCTGGATTTTCAAGTAAATATTGTTTTTTTTTATTCAAAATTTCATTAATTTTATCATCTTTTAAAATATCATCTTTTAATAATGATTCGATTTTTCTTATGATATTATTTTCTGATACTTTTAATATTGTATTCCATGGTTTTATACTACTTTTTATTTTATTCATTACACATGCAATATATGTAATAAATGTTTTATCTTCTTCTCCTGATAATGGAAAACCAGAAAATGATTTAATACATCCTGGAAAAGTTTTTTTTGTTGTTAATGAAGGAATATTAGTTTGAATATATATAATTATAAAACATACAGTAAGTAGTAATAAAATATTATTACATGCATCTTCATAATTTGGTAGATTTTTTGCTTTTGCATCTTTCTTTTTTAATTTGTCTATTTTTTCTTCATAACTTTTTTTATCTGGTATTTTTTTCTTTAATATTTTTAAAACATTATAATGTATTTGCTCTTTATAATTTAAAATATTTATACCTAACATTTGACCAATTGTTTTTATTATATTGTTTATCATTTTTGTTTCTTCTGATACTATTTTATTTTCTATATTTAAAGCATAATCAGTATCTAAAACTTCTTTAGTATTTAATTTATATCCACTTTCATCATATCCTTCATCATTATTAAATTCTATTCTTTTTATAATATAACCACTATGTTTATCTACCCAATAACTATTATCATCGCTAATAGTACCTTGTTCTGAACATATTGTATCTAATTCTATTAAATATTGACTTTTGTTGTCAAATACATTAGCTAATTTTAATAAAAATAATGGTAAAATTTTAATATTAATTTTTTTGCAATATAACCAATTATTATCTTCTCCATCATTTGCATATCTTAAACAATTTTTAGCAAATATTCTAATGTAATAATTTTTTTTAATTATATCTGGATATGATAATATTCTATCTCTTAAAAATTCATTTGGTGATTTTAAAACAATATCACTATTTACTTTATTGAGTTTTAATAATAAATTATTAATATTTTCATTATTTTCATTATTAATATTATGTATTTTATTTAATAAATTTTTTGAATTAGTATATTCATCATTTATTTTACCTTTTATTTCTTCAATGCTAATATTATATTTTAAATCAAAAGATTTCAAAATTTCATCTATATTATTTTTGTCAAGTTTATTTTTTATTATATCTATATTTTCACATTTATCATTAACATTCAAACATTTTTGATTTGTATCACAAAAAATTTTATTTGAATCAATATAAAAATTATCTTTAAAATTTTCATCTATTTTCCAAATATCTTCATCTCTAATATAAATATAATTTTTATTATCTTCTTTATTAATTAAAACAGCATAATCTCCATTTATTATTTCTCTTTTTTCTCCAATAATACTTTTTGCTTCTCTTTCTGCTTTTTCTTCTGTTAAATTTAATTTTTCAATAATTTCTTTTTTTAAAAATGTTTTAAATGTTTCTGTATCCATACTTTTTTTTTCATTTTCATAATCATTAATAAAACTATATAAAGTTTTATCAAATTTAGCATCATAATAAATTAATTTATTATTATCTTCTTCTATTTCTTCTATATTATTATATTTTTTTGATAATACAAATTTTTCACAAGTATTTTCTTTTTCTAATTCAATACTATTTTTTTCTATTTTTTTTTGATGTTTTATAAAATTATCTAGTAAATTAGAAACAATTAAATCTATATTTGATTTTTTAATACATATATTTAAAAAATTTCCATCATCAATATCAATGATTTTATTTAAAAATTCTTCGTTATTATTTATAATTTTTTCATCTATTTTATATGCCAATAATAATTCATCTTTTAATTCTTTATTTAATAATGAAAATGAGTAATTATTATTACTTGAATTCAGATTTTTATTAATATTATTTATTAGTATTTTTAATTCTTGTATATGAGATATTAAATCTAATTTAAATTTATTAGAATTTTTTTTTAATTCACTTTTAATTATATCAAAACTATTACTATGAATATTATAGTAATCTATATTTGCACACTGTAAATATTTCAATAAATCTGATAAATTATATATATTGTAATTATCAAATATAGTTTTTATAAATACATTATTTGAAGGAATAAATGATTCTAATAAATTATCTAAATTATTTTTGTAATTTGTATCTTCATCATCTAATTTATTAATCAATTCAAAAGAATTAATATTTTTAAATATATTATTATCATGTATATTTTTATCAGTATTTTTAAATAATTCTATATCTTCTTGATTAAATAAATATTTATTTATATTTAATTTAAATATTTCATCATATTTTAGAAATGCTTTATCTAAAATACTTTTATCAAAAATATTTATATAGTTACTATTAATTTGAGAGAATGAAAATATAGGTAATGGCAGAGTAATAAATGATATAATTTTTATTTTATCATTTTCAGTTAATTTTTTAGGATTTAATGTTTTTTTACCATTAATAAAATCCATTTCTAACATATTAATACCTTGATTGTATACATCCATTACAAATTTTTCTTTATTTATATTCCCTTTATTTACACAATAACTATAAAAATTATCATATGTATCATTAATTACATCGATATTATTACAATTAACTTCACTATAATTTTCATATTTTAAAATATTAGAATCAAACATTTCATACAAGTCATTAATATATTTTTTGTAATCATTGAATTTTTCTTTTGAATTATTTTTTCTCCAAGATTCTATTAGAGTTTCTAAATTTTTTAAAAATATATTAAAATTATTATTTAATACAAAATCATCATAACTATCATTATAATCTTCTGAATTAATAAAAATATTTTTCTTATTAGATATAACAGGAAGAATCCAATATATTTTTTTATTTAAATTTAATACAATATCTTTTAATGGTTTATCAAATTCATTTTTTAATGTTGGTAATTTTACATTTCTATTTTCATCATAATCTGAATATAAATCTCTTAATTCAATATATCTATTAATTTCTTTATTAATATATTCTATTTTTTCTTGATTTAAATTTTCAGGTTTAATTAAACCAATGTTATAATTTAAATAATCATTAATTTGTTCTTCTAATGAGTATCTTTTTTCATCATCAGATACATTTATACTGTAATAAATTTCATCTAATTCTTCTTCTAAATCTATTTCGTCCATTATTACATAATTTTGTGTATTTAAATGAATAATATCAAAATCATCATCCTCTAAATCGATTTTAGAATTATCTTCATTAATACTATTTTCTATAATTTCATCTTCTTTTTCTTTTTCTTTTTCTTTTTCTAATGATACTTTTTCATCACGTATTACAATTTTTTCAATATTTAAATTATCTGGTATTCCAGAATATGCAAAATCTATATATATAACTTCTTCACTATCTTCTATTGTTAATTCTAACATATCTTCTTCGATATTTGTTATGATGCCATTTATTATAAATGGTTTTGTTCCATTAAAATAAATTGAAATTTTTTGATTTATTTTTAAATTATTTTGTTTTATATAACCTGGAAATTTATTTCTATATAATAGAATAAAATTATCAATAGATTCTTCTAAAAAATTTCCATTATCATCTATTAATAATGTTGTTTCAATATTTTCAGAAATTAAATTTATTTTTTTATTATCAATATAATTAATAAAAAATATTTTTTTATCATAAAAATCATTAGAAGGAGAATCTATTTCTATAATATCACCTAATTGTAAATTAATTTTATTGTTATTCATTATAATATATTTATACTATATTTATAATAAATTTATTATAAATATATTTTAAAAATATATTAAACTAAATTAAAGATATTTCAATATATTAAAATAGTAAATGAATTCTAATATTACATACAGTTTTGATGTAAAAACTATTTATAATTTTAATAAAGAAGATTATATTATTAAAAATTATACATATAATAATGTTGATTATAAAATTATTAAATATAACAAAGAAAGCTTAGAATATTATAAAAATAATGATATAAATAAATTTATAGAATTAGGTAAATTTAGATCTATTATTTTAAAAAATAATAAATTACTTATAGTTACTCCGCCTAAATCTATTGACTTTGATTTATTTAAAAATAAATATACAGATATTAATAAATGTTGGAGTGAAGATTTTATTGATGGTACTATGATAAATTTATTTTTTGATACTACTAATAATTCGTGGGAGATTTCAACAAAATCATTAATTGGTGGAAATTCATATTTTTATAATAATAATAATGATACATTTAGAACTATGTTTTTTGAATCATGTAATGCAAATAATTTTAATATTAATAGTTTACCTCAATTATATAAATATACTTTTGTAATGCAACATCCTAATAATAGAATTGTTACACCTTCAAATTTCCCCAAAATTTTTTTAGTTAAAATTTATGAGATTGCAGATACAAGTAATGATACTTATAAAATTACTGAAATTAATACACTAAATTTTGCAAATACCCCCCCATATATTTTTTTAAATACTGGAGTTATTGTATTAAATAAATATCAAATTAGTTCATATGATGATATAAATAAATATTATGATTCAAATGTTCCATATTATTGTGTTGGTTCTATGATTTTTAATGAAGATGGTACTCGTACAAAAATTAGAAATAATAATTATGAATATGTTAGAAAATTACGTGGAAATCAACCAAAATTACAATATAATTATTTATGTTTAAAAAAAGAAAATAAAGTAAAAGAGTATCTAGTATATTATCCTGAACATAAGTTTGAATTTAATAATTTTAAAAATTTAATATATAATTATACAAATGAGCTATTTTTAAATTATATTAGCTGTTTTATTAGAAAAGAAAAATCTTTAAAAGAATATGATTTTCAATATAAAACTCATATGTATAAAATTCATGAAGAATATAAAAATAAACTTGCCCCTCAAAATAAGAAAATAGATAAAAAATTTATTATTGATTATATTAATAATCTACATCCTGCTCAACAAATGTTTGTTATTAACTATTCAAATTATAATAATCAATCAGATGAAACAATAATACTAGATTAATTTTTTATATATTTTTTATATCAATAATAAAAATATATAAATTATTCAATTAATTCATATACAACTGGTATAGAATTAGTTTCTATTCCGGTATAATCTTCTAAATAACTTTTCAATTGTGTCAAATCTTGAATAGAACGATTATTTACTCTGTTATTACTTCCTCTATCTGTTCTACTTGTATAAGTATCATATGCATTACTAGTATATGAAAAAGTTAATTCTTTTGTACTTACTAGAGTATCATTTTTAGGAGTTCCTCCCCAATGCCACCAAGTATTTGGTAATTTATTTACTATTCTAACAAGTCTTAAATTTGGAGCATTACCAACTGGGTTTGGAAAAAATGCAAAACCTTGCGAACCAGTTGCTGAATTACTTTTTATTATAAGTTCTTCTATTGTATTGGCTCCTGGAGATTGTGAATATCCTTCTTTAGTATTTAAAGTTAATCTAAAACCTCTAAATCCATACCATGTATCTTGATATACATTTTCATTATATATATATTCGTAAGTTGTTGGTGTACCAACATTATTACTACCACCAGCATGAGAAGTTATACTTTGTGGACTATATCTATATGGTAAATAATGACGCCCTAATGTTCCAAGACTCCATACTACCCATTGAGTAAGAGTTGGTGGTATTTCAAAGTAATAATTATTCCAAATATCTTGAAAGGCATGAGGTCCCATTCTAACAAAAGAAGGACCAAATCTTATAATATGACCTCTTAATATATTTATATGCATAGGATGACCACTATATGATCTATCTGCATGTGTAATGCCACTACCAAATGAAATAACATGAGCACTCAAAGCATCTGTTGGAAAATTATTTCTATCTACTGTACTACTTCCTATAGGAGCTCCATCAATATTACTTTTATCGTAGTCGATGCCATTATCATTAATTGTTACATAACTTATTTTAGTTCCATCTGGAATTGGTAGCATTTTAATTACTTGAAAATTATTATCAAAACACATGTCTCCGGAATTACGGCTGCTAGTATCATCATGATTTAATAACAAATATGGTCTTCCACTATAACTATGTGTGTTCGATCCTGTACTAGTCAATGGTGTCGACCCCGAATGAAAAACACCATTATTAGGAATTGTACAATTACCAGAATCTCCCATAAATCTTATAATTTCTAAATTTGAACAACCAGCAAAAGCGACATTATCAATATATGTAACGGTTTCAGGAATTTCAAAACATTTTAAATTAATACAACCCATAAAACAACCATTACCTATTCTTGTTGTACCATTTTTTAAATTAATATATTCAAGTTGACTACAGCTTAGAAATATATAATCTTCTTCTAATATTATATTTCCTTCATATCCTAATGATTTTATACTAGTACCTCTAAATGCCTTACTTTTAAGTGTAAAATTATCATTTTCAGTATGAGTAACTGGCATTCTTACATAAGTTATATGACTTTTATCATTAAAAACTTCAAAACCTATTTCATAAACATTTTCTGGTATATGTATATCAGTAATATCAGTAGGTCCATTATAAGCCGTTAATACATTACCATTTATTGTCATATAAGATTGAGAAATATGTCCTGATGACCCTCCGCCGCCACCACCACCACCACCACTTTGTTCTTCAATAAATACTTTATTTGAATTTTGTCCATGAAAAAAACCTAACATATTTAGTATATATAATATTATTTATTTAAATTGTAAAATTTTCTTGAATATTAGTAATCTTTTTTATTCCATAATTAACTGCTTCTTCCAAATTAAATATCATTTCATCTTTTGAAACTATATAATTATAGCTAATTTTTATAATACTTTCAGTATTGTGTGGATGTTTTTTTAAGAAAGAAACATAATTTATTTTTTTTTCTTTTATAAAATAATTATCATAAAAATAATTTTCAATAATTTTACCTACAGTATAATCTTCATTTAAAATTGTAATTTTATAACAATTTTCCATAGTATCATTTAATTTTTCAATTAAATCTGAATTATTTTTAACATCGTCTAAACATATAAATAATTTTTTAATTAGTATTTTACATGCTAAATTTAATAACATTGTATTACTATAAATTCCAATTGATTTTAATTGAAAATTAAATTCATTTTCAATAAATATTTTTTTTGCATCGATTAATAACCAATCTTGTTTAATACTTTGAATTTCTTCATCACTATGTTCATTTTTTAATAATTTTTCTTTTTTTTCCCATTCTTCTTTTATTTTTATTGGGTCCATTACATTACCATAACTAGCTAAACTTACAACATTATACATACCATCTTCTTCTGCATTACTAACATGTAATTTAGCTTTTAATTTAATATGATCCATATAATTATCAATAATTTTTGGTCTTAATCTAACAATATCAATATAATCTCCTGTAATTTTATCTGGAGGAAATATTTTTTTTACTTCAGAGTCTTTTAAATATGTATTAGATATAATATTTTTAACTTTAAAATCTTCTGTAGTAGCGTATATAATTTCATTTGTATCATTTTTTTTATCTAATTCTATTTCATAATCTTCATATGAAAAATTTTCAATATCATCAATATGTATAGGTATACAACCTAATCTTTGTTTAATTAATTCATTATTTAGTCTAGTTTTATTAATTTCTATTTTTACTTTATTTTCACTATATGGATTTGTTTTAAAAACAATAATTGGTATATTTGATAATAAGATTCTTCGTATTGCATTTACATAACTTACATGAATATTTGAAATTGTAAATTTTAATATATCATCTTCTTCTTCTAAATTTGTGATTAAACTTTTAACTTCCGCCATTATAATTACTTTATTATTATATTTTTTTTATATATTTTTAATCAATTTTTTATATAATTTATAATATTTTAGTTTAAAAAATATATTTTAAAATACAATAAAGATATATAATGAGTAAAATACTTTACTATAGTAATTATTGTAAAAATTCAAGTAATATTATAGCAAAAATATCAAAATCTAGCGTAAAAAAAGATATTCATTTTATTTGTATAGATAAACGTTACAAAAAAGATAATAAAATATATGTTGTTTTAGAAAATAATGATTCTATTATTTTGCCTGAAAATGTTACATCTGTTCCTGCTTTATTACTTTTAAATAATAATTTTAAAATTATATATGGTAATGATATTTTATCTCATTTAAATCCAATAGAACAAACAAATAATCAAATTTCAACAAATTTTAATGGAGAACCAACATCTTTTATGTTTAGTTCTAGTGTATCTGATGTTGTTTCTGATAATTTTAGCTTTTTAAATCAAAATAGTGATGAATTGTCTGCAAAAGGAGAAGGAGGTCTAAGACAATTATATAATTATTCTACTATTCAAAATGATGATAGAATTGTAACACCTCCAGATGATTATGTTCCAGATAAAATTAATGAAGATTCATTAAAACAATATTCTGATTCAAGAAATAATATTTAGTTATTTAAAGATATTTTTTTATTAAAAATATATTTAAATATAACTATAAAATATTTATATTAATATGGATAATGAAAATAATGATAATTTAATAATAAATCAAACTATTATTATTGAATTAGCAAAAAATTTAAAAGATTTATTATTAGATTTAAATCGTAGTTTTAATGATAAAGTAGGTGATATTATAGAAAATAATGAAGGTTATAGTTATATTATAAATTATAATAACAATATTGATATAGATACACAAGATGAAAAATTATTCAATTATACAATTAAAATTTTTAATTATTGTATAGATATTTTTCCAAAAAAATTTTTTGATATTTTATACCAAAATGAAGATTTGTTTAATGAACCTATTTATTTTTTACCAGAAATAAATTTTTCTGAAATTTATTTAGATAATTTAACAGAAAATACAAAAAATGTAATATGGAAATATTTACAACTTTTATTATTTACAGTTGTAACATCTATTCAAGATAAACAATCTTTTGGAAATAATGAAAAATTATTTGAAGCAATTAATCCTGATGAATTTAAAAATAAATTAAAAGATACAATGGATGATTTAGAAAAAATTTTTTCAGATAAGAAAAAAAATAATTCAGATAATAATGATGTAATTGATATGTTTAACAATGTTTTTAATAATATGGATTTATCAAATATAGATACAAGTAATATTGATATATCTAATATATTCAATGATTTTGCTAATAATATAAATAATTCTAATTTAGATATATCAAATTTTGATATATCAAATATATTTAACAACGTTTTTGATAAGTTAAAAAATATTGATAATTCAAATATTGATATATCAAATATTTTTAATGATATGTTTAATAATTTAGATTCTTCAAATATAGATTTATCTAATATATTTAATACCAATTCAAATAAAAATATTCCTGATTTTGATAATATACATGACCATATTAATAAATTAATAAATGGTAAAATTGGTTCTTTAGCAAAAGAACTTGCAGAAGAAACAGCAAAAGATATGGATATTGATATGGAAAATTTAAATAGTGTAAATGATGTTTTTAAAAATATGTTTAAAAATCCTTCTAAACTTATGTCTCTTGTAAATAATATTGGTTCAAAAATAGATAATAAAATGAAAGATGGTTCATTAAAAGAAAGTGAACTATTAGAAGAAGCCAGTGATTTACTTAAAAATATGGGAGGTCTTTCAAGTATGAATAATTTTGCAGATTTATTTAAATCTATGAATTTAGATAAAATGATGCCAAAGGGTGGAAAAATTAATAAAAATGCTTTTCAAAATATGATGGATCAAAATATAAAAATGAGTAAAATGAAAGATAGAATGAGAGATAAAATAAATAATAAAAATAAAGAACCTGAATATAGCAAAAATTATTCTGAAAAATCAGATTCTATTCATGATATTAATGCTAGTTTAAAAAATTTATCTCAACAAATGGATAATAATAATGATTTTTTAAATGATATTTTAAAAAAACAAAATCTAACTTCTAATTTAGAAAATAGACCTGTTACAAAAAATAAAAAAAATAATAAAAAAAAATCTAAAAGATAAAAAATATAATTTAATTATTTAACAATTAATGTTTATGTTAATAAAATAATTATGAATATATATATAAATGGAATCTAATAATAAAATAACTGATATTAAAGAAATAGTAAAAAATGAAAATGAATATATAGATTTTTGGTTACATGATCCAAGTATTTTATTTAATTCAAATTATATTTATGATTTATGGCCTAAAGAAAATATGTCTAGAACTCAAAAATTTAATGCTATTTCTAGATTAATTATTTTTTTAACTTTATTAGGTTTATTTATTTCTAGAGAATATAAAATTTTATTTACTTCATTAATCACTCTTGCTTGTATAATTTTTCTTTATTATTATTTAAATAAAAATGATAAATTAAAAGAAAAATTTTCAAATGAAGATATGTATGAAAAATATAAACATAATTTTACTAATCCAAACCAAAATAATCCAATGATGAATGTTATGTTGCCAGAAATTCAAGATAATCCAAATAGAAAAGAAGCAGCTCCATCATATAATAAATCTGTAGAAAAATTAATAAATAAAAATATTCAAGATGTTGTTAAAAAAAATTTTAACGATGAAAAAATAGACGAAAGATTATTTAATGATTTAGGAGATAAGATACAATTTGAAAGTTCAATGAGACAATTCTTTACTAATCCCAATACCAGTATTCCAAATAATCAAAAAGATTTTGCTGAATTTTGTTATGGAAATATGGCATCATGTAAAGATGGAGATTTAAATCAATGTTCAAAAAATTTACCAAGACACATTAATTATTAATTAATTATTATTTAATATAAAAATATTATATTAAATAATTATATATGACATCAACATACCCATATACATTTGATTCTATGTCTAGATTAGAATATGACCAATCAAATTTAAATCAAAGAAATTTACAAAATGTTAATAATGCAAATTATCAATTAGAAAATTATTATCCAGATTGTCCAATCTCAAATGCTATAAATTTTGCTACACAACAACCAAATGTTTTTTATAAAGGTTCACATGAAGGAGGCATTAAGGGTTGTGAAATTGAAACTAATAATGAACTTAAATTTTCACATATCAGTAAACCAGCTTGCAAATTAAGTTTAACACCTAGACAATTTATTACTATACCTTATTTAGGAAAAGGAACAGGAGACCCAGAATTAGAATTAAGATTACAACATGGAGAAAATTTTATTAATAAAAAAACAGTTAATAATATGATGGAATTATCTTTTGTAGATAATCAAAATTTTCCTATGATTGATTCAATGAAAGAATATGTATCAAATACTGCATATGTTATTGAAGATGATGCTATGACTGGATGGTCAAGAGGTGGTATGTCTGCTAGAGAATATGCTAGACAAAATAATAATTAAATAAATTTTAATATAAAACTTTTATAATTACTTTTATTATAATTTATGACAATCAATTATAATAAATCATTTTCATGTACATATAAAAAATTTAATGATGACTACGACTCTAATTTATGTTATCAAATTCAATTATTACAAGCTTTTAATATGAATAAATATGATGAATATATATTACAAAAAAATATTGAAAATTTATTTATTTTTTTGAGAGATAATACCGATATTATAAATATTTGTAATTTATTAAAAAATAAATATACAAATTTATCTTTTCTAAATAATAAATCACATGATTTAGAAAATTTAATATATTTTCAAATCTTATTTTCTTATGATTATTTTGATTTTTTTCATAAAGAGCTTATTAATTATTTTAAAGAAACTCATAATTTTCAAGAAATATATAATTATATTTTGAGAGAAAAATAAATATATTTATTTATTATAATAAATATTTATAAATATGACTTCTACAAGAAATAAAAATATGCTATCTGATTACAAACAAGAACAATTTATTAATAATAGAATTATGGATAATAATATTTATATTAATTCATCATATGGAAAACCATTAGAAGAACATATACCATCTGTAGGTTATACACCTAGCCATATGTCGAGAGATACTTTTTCAAATAATTCAGTAGATATTGAATCTTCTTTATATGGAATAGGTTCTTCTAATTTAGTTGAATCATGTAAACCAGTTAATCCAAGTATAAAAAATATTTATTTTAAAGAATGGTTTGAAACACCTAATTCTGTAATTATGCCTTATCCATTAATTTATGAAAATAATCAAAGACCAAATTTATCATAAATTTTATTGATTATATATAATTACAATTATTTATTAAAAAAATATTATCAATTTTAATAATAAATATTAATATAATTACAAATATTTATTATTTTATTATTTTATTATTTCTTTTTTAGTGATTTTTTAAATATTTTATTATAAAAATTTTTATTTTTACCAATTTTTTCTGTTTTATTTTTTTTATTGCTTATTCTTTTTTTCTTTATTCTTTTTTTGCTTAATCTTTTTTTGCCACCAGTAATTACGTCAACGTCTGTGCTTAATTCCATTATACGTTTGAACCATTCTAAGCTCTCTTTTTTTGCTTCCGCATATTTATTAGCCAAAGCTTCTTCAGTTTCTTCATTTTCACTATTAATAAGTGGCAAAATTCCTGTATTAGATTTTATTAAATTATAATTTATATTTATTCCAATAATATTATTTAGATAATTCCAAAATTCTTCATTTATAACATTAGTTTCAGGAAGACCTTCATCAATATTTAATGTTTTTTTTAATTTTTCATCTATATGTAATTTAGTATCTTTAAATAATTCCTTTATTTTATCATAATAATTTCTATTGTCCATATTTATTACATATTTATTTGTATTTAAACTAGAAGCAAGACTCTCACCTTTCTCTTCTGAAATTTTATTTAAATAAACTAATGAAGGAAATATTACATAATCCCAATGTTCTTGCTCATTCCCGGGCTTCGGCGCATATAAATGTAATCCATATGGTCTTTCAAGAGTGCCTATAAAATCTTGAGGTTGACATATTTTTTTTATAAAATTGTAATAATCATGATAATAATATTCAGCTCCTGGTAAAGCACGTTGACTGCTACTTTGGTATTGCACAATATTTTTATCTTTTATGTTTTGTCTAGGTAATCCTATATTTGTAGCATTATACATATAATTATATTTTGATAGAGAATCAGCAAATTCTAAAGTTCCTATTACAGATGTAGAATTTAAAGCTTCTATATCATTTATATATTTTTCAACATCTTCTATAATTCTTATTGGGTCTTTCCCTCTTATTATACCTTCTTTCAAGTTATTTAAATCTTTTACTTTTGATTTTGCTATATTTCCTTTTTTCATAGCATAATCATATGAAAAAATTATAAATTCTGTCATAAATTTAAATAAATTTGTATCTAAATCTCTCTCTGTTAATTTATTATAATCATACCCATACTCTTCTTGTATAAAATTTATATTTGAGACTGATATTAATTTTAAATAACTATTTTTTTTATCTTTTTTGACTGCTGTATCATCTATTGTTAAATATCGTTTAAAAAAAATATTTTTAAAATATTTTTTATAAGTATTATAATGTTCTATGCTACGTATTCCACTTATTTCTTCGTCTTGACCTTTCTTTGAATATATGTTTAATAATTTCTCTTGCTTAATTTGTTTATATCGCAATAATTCTCTTTTTAATAAAGTTAAATCTATAAATGGTATTTTTGGTGGATTATTAATAGGTAATTTATCCCTCGAATAACTATTATTTAAAACTAAGCAAACACAATAATTTAAGTCTGAATTACTTTTACCCAATTCTTTTATAATTTCGTCATCAGTTATTTTAGATATCCTATCTATAATATATTCTTCTTCGGGAATATCGTCTAGGTCACCGTTCCTTATTTTATTGTCCCAAGCCATAAATTGATGTAAAGTACCGTACTTTTTAGGTTTATTAATATCTTTTTTATTTTCTTTATTATCGCTCCAAAAAACATCATTAAATAATGAATTAGCATGAAAAAATATAGATTTTGAATTATAGTCAGGAATTATTTCATTTCCCATATTTTCATTACCATTATTACTATCACTTTGTATTACATCAGTAATTGATTTTCTCATTTCTTCTAATGATTTATTAATAAAATAACCTTCATAAGTTCTTCTAGCTAATTCAATATGACACATGACTATTCTTTTTACTATTGATTCTGTTATTTCTAAACTTTTATTTGAATTTTGTGTTATTAAGCTAAATTTAGCGTTAGATTTAGTTAAATTTTCCTGATATTTACATTTTGCTATTTGTGCATGGTTTATTAATTCTATAATTAATTTTTCTTCTTGTGTTTTAAGGTCATAAAATAAAAGTTTATAATGTTTATGATATTTATTGATAAAGTCATTAGAAAAAATTTTTTCAGATTTTATAAACTTTGATTTAAATATTCTTTTAAATATTTCATTTGCGTGATTACTTTCTGGTCTAGTAATTTCAGATAAAGCTTCCATAAATTTAATAAACGCTTTTATATTTTTTCTCTCATTTTCATCATATGAGTATTCTACGAATTTTGCTACAATACCACCTCCACCTGTGCTTAAATGTGTTCCTCGAGATGTTTTGGTCTGTTCCATACTAGTATGAAACTTTCTAGGATTATTCCAATTTGCTTCTTTAATTAATATAAAATATTTAGCAATACATTTTAATCTATCTATTCTTATTTTAACAAAAGGATTACGCGTTTCATTTAAATCTTTATTAAAATAATTGCTATAGGCAGTACAATATTCTCCTATACGCATGTACTCATGCGACGAGCCCACTGTCGGTTTTGTATGTAATGTATACCAGTTCGCCGTCTTGACATTCTGATCGGCCTGCCCGATTTTATCTTCTTTGATTATTTTAGAATTATGAAATAATATTGACGGCCCGATATAAAACGGTTGATCCCCACTCGCCATTTCTAGCCTCTGCACCAGCGGCTCAGGGAGAGGTGACATATCTTTATATATATCATTTATATCATTGTATAACATGTAAAATTGTTTAATATTCTTTGAAATAGGGATATTTTTATGTTTATTTGTAAAAGTATCAAATCTGTTTGGTGCAAAACTTAATAAATCAATATCAAATTTGGGGTCACCATCGAGCGTACGCTCAATCGGCTCTACCACTCCATGCCTCACGATTTTCCATCGTATTAAAAGATTATGTTCTACGTTTTTTACTGTTGGGTTATCCTTTAATTTAATTTTAAAATTGTTTTCCTTACCCTCAAAATTTGTTAATCCATATTCATCTATAGTTAATTCGTCAAATACATCTAAAAGTAATTTTTTAAAATAATCAGTTTCATCATAACTATCAAATGAGTTAGGTGGGAAATATGTTGAACAGAAGTTTGGTAAGGCGGTCCAGTTCACGGAGGGCCAATTAGCAGCATTATTTGGATCTCCCATTTCACGCATACATTCTATAACACATTCTGCTGTTAATTTTTTTATATCCTCACTACTAATATTTATAATAATGTTATTTTCATCATCATCATAATTATAATCACCGCTAAATTTTCTACCATTTAATAAGCTTTTAGGTTGTCCTGCAAACGCCATATAAGTTTCACCTATTGCTTCTTTTGTTTGTTCTGCATCTTGTAATTCTATACAAGCATCGTGCAATAATTTAAATTCAATTGGTATAAACTGACCTATAGGAATAGAAATATCATCACCATCTTCAGGACATTGTTGATCTGCCTCTAGTACGCTTCCAGGTACTCCAGGTCGCCATTCCGAGGGCAACGACGACGATTCTTTATTAAATGGATGGTAAATAGAAGGGTCTTGTTCTTTAATTATTTTATTATATTCTGTATATCCTTTTTCGGGAACATCATCTAAATAAGTTGAAATTTTAGAATGGTTATTTGAAATATATAAAGGTATTTTATCTTCATCATGTTTTATTGTAAAGGTTTGGCTTAAAAGTGCAGAATAGTCATTTTCCAAAAAAATAGAATTTAAAACATTATGATAATCATCTATAGCCACTTTTATATAAGGTGCATATATTTTTGCAATTTTTAATTGTTCTGTTTTTTTGGTTAAATTAGTAATTTCTTTACTAGTTTCTATGTATACAGGAGATAATTTTATTGTATCTTTTGGTTTGAATATATCTTTTATTCTTTCAATGCTTTCTTCATTGGCTCCATTTTTATATGAGTTTTCTCTTTTTAATTTTCTTATATTAAATATTTCTTGTAATTTATTACTATAATCCATATTATCATATACATCCTTGTTAGACAAAAAATTTACTATGCTATTTAACAGACAAATACTGTAAGTTACTCCTTCTTTTGAAAAGTTACTTCTGTCATCGGGCTGTATTTCATCTTCACGTTGATAATCATCATCATCTAAACGCAATTTTTTAATAAAAGGATGCTTAGTATTTTCATTATAATAAAAATAAGTTTTATTTAATTTATGTGCTTGATTTTTTAAAACTTTTGTATCGTTTTTATCAATTATAATACCATCGATTATATGTTCTTCCAAATCTTTATTTAAGGAATCAAATATTTTACCATCTGGCATTTTTAATTTGGAAATGTTTAATAATGCTTCTGAAAATAAAGAATTACCATTTTTTGGATTTAATAATTTATGAAGTTCATTTATATCATTCATTATTATATTTATATTATGATTACTTTTAGTGTCGAGTTTAGAGTCAGTATCTAATTGTAATAGAAATTTTTCGTAATCTGGGTATTTGTCAAGAGATATTCCATTACTATTCGCCGCTGTTTCACTTTTTTTATGAAGATAACTATAATAATTTAAATCATTTTTAATGCCCGAATTAAAACTATTTTTTTGTTCTACATAATTATCTATATCAAAATATTTAACATATGAATAAATTGTATTTTTAAAATCTTCAAATGAATTTTCTGATTTTATATCTTCAAATTTTAACTTTCCAGTACTAGGTGTCCATTTTTCGCAATTACGTATTCTCTCAGTTCTAATACTTAAAAGACGATATTTCATTTCATCAAAAGGAATGGGTGGTCGAACACTATTTAATATAGTTCTAGCGCATTTAAATATTTGTTCTTCATCGTTAAAACTAGATGGATATTCATATTCAAAATCAAATTTATTTTCAACTCCGGCAAAATCACCAATATATAATGATGGTAATTTTGTTTTTTCTTCTGCAGCGACCGCGGAGGCGGCGGCCGATGCCTTTTCGTCCGGCTTGTCACCTGCACCACCATTGAGAGCAAACTCCACGGACTCAGCCACACGGGGGGGTCCCCATTCAGCCAAGTTCTCCGTTCTGTTAAAACCTGGAAAATAAATACTGGATATTACATGACTTCTTGAAGATTGTGGATTGTTTGATGTTGCAGATAAAAATCTATTTTTATCAATTAAACTTTCTAATAAAGTTTCTAAAGGTACCACAAATTGGCCAGATTGGCTTTGTAGTACGTCAGGGGTTTTGGTAAGATCTCCGTTAGTTATTAATGATTGTACTTTAATCATTAAATTAGAATTTAATTTTTTAGCAATCTCTGGTGTTAATATATATCTTTTATATTTATTATAAAACTTAGATTTATCAGGAGGATATGTATCTTTAAATATAGGTTCGGTCATGATATGATCATCGGTAATTGTTGTGTAAAATCCAGAAAGTAAGTCTGACTCTGTATCGTTCACACCATAATACTGAAATGTTAAATAGTCTGGGAACTTTTCTAAAGTAAATGGATTTCCTTTAATAGGTACAAGACTTATATTATTTTCAACATTATTTTGTACTTCGGTTTCATCCATAAAAAATTCGTAAATATTTAATAATAATACTTTAAATTTATCAAAATCTTTTGCGTCATTTTGACTTATTTCTTCATCTTGAGTTAATTTTTTGTTTTTGTCATAAATTTTGCCTTCAGCTAAAGTATTTAACATATATATTACAGCACCACCTGTATATTTCTGACCTGGTATACTATTATATATTAGTGTATTTGTTTTTCCTGCACCAGAAGCACCATAACCAATTATTTTTACAGATTTTCCCTTAGCTAATTTTTCTTTTACTGCATACATACTTTTTCCAAACATAAAATTATCACTGTTATAGAGAGTAAGGTCAAAAGGACCAGTATTCATAAAACTATCATAATGAATAATATTACCGGAATTTATAGTTTCGGTTAATTCAGTTATTAGACCTTCTTGATATATATCATTACCTATTTTTGGTTGTAATTTATAAGAATGTTCCCATTCACTATTATCAAAAAATTGTTTATCGTTTAAATTTTCTTTACTAGGAAATAATATTTTATTTAATTTTTTTTCATTATTATGAATCCCATTACAATAAAGTAAAGATAAAGGTTTATTTATTGTAGTGCGTTCTTTAGAAGTTTTATTCGGATCATCTGTAAAGTATAAATATCTTGGATTAAACGTGTATTTATATTTATCATCTCCTCCATCTCTAATTTTAACATAACAAATAGTTTTTGAAGATGAATATTTATCTAAAGTTTCAAATATTGTAAAGTCATTTATAACTTTCTCAATTTCATTTTCAATTCTATAAAAGTCATTTATTAGTGTTACTAATAAATTTGAAAAACCATAAGTTAAAATATTATGAAGAGCAGACATTCCATCTTCCTCTTCAATATTTTCTGGAATATATTGTTGACTTATGTAATATGATATTAAAGTTAATAATTCTTCTACTCCTTTTTTAGGAACTTTTTTAGGAACAGTTTCTTCATCATCATAATGATTTTCTTCTTTACTATCAGGTTGACTATCGCTAAGTGCTTCTTTAAATTTTTGTAATTCTGTTAAAATTACCATATTTTTTTCTTCTAACTCATCTATTACTATTTTTTTGCGTTGGATTACTTTATTAAAATTGTCTTTAAATATAGTTTCAATTGTTTGACTCTCAGGGTCTTCATCCTCGCTGCTTACTAGTCTTCTATATTTATCTCTTATACTTTCATAAATTTCATTTATTAAAATTTCGGCAACACTTTTATATTTTTTTATATCAAATACTTCATCAATAATATCTTGAAGTTTTGTTCGCGCGTACAAGTCCAAAAAACTAAAAGATAAAGTATGATTTTCACTACCTTTTGTATGTAAGATAGCCTTAGTTACTACATCTTTATAATTATTATCTTCTTTAAATTTTTCATTATTTATAATATTTTGAATTTTTTTTATTAAATTTGAATTTTTTATTTGATTAAATTTAAGATTAGCATGAATACTTAAATTAGAAATTGTATATAATATTTTATATCTATCTACTAATTTTGGGTCAACACTAGCTTTATTTCCTAATTCAGATTCCAAATTTTTTATATTAAATGCTTTCTGAACTTTACTATTTATATCAAATTTCTCTGAGTCTAATACAACATTTGGTAATATTTTTCCAAGAGTATTTACTCCACCGATTAATTTATTCTGTAAATTACTTCCTCCGCCGTACTCATCAACTTCTTCTTCAAGTAATTCTTTTAATAAGCTATTAAATCTTCTTATTTTTGGATTATCTCTTTCTATAGCTTTCAATTCTGTTTCTTTTGATGTTAAAGTATTCTTAATACTCTTATTAATTTCTTTTAAACTTTTTTCACTTTCGTTACTACCTGTTAATAGTAATTGATCATGTATTTTTTTTCGTTCTTCTTTAGCGGCATTAGAAGACAAATGATCAGATGTTTGTGTTAGTTCAGCTTGAAGTCTTTTTTTTGCTGCTCTCTCATCATTCGCCTCCTTCTCCATTGTAGCAGCAGTTGCATCATCTTCTATATTAACTGGAAGTCTCTGCATCTGTTCGGGAGACACATCTGTAATATCACCTCTTGGCCGCACAGTTTTAGAAGTTACGAGAATATCAGTTCCCTGCGGCACTCCCGGCGAGGATGACGAAGGCCCACCAACAGGATTTGTTAAATTAGTTTTATCATATGTAACTGAACTTGGTGTTAATGTTGGCCTCGCTTCTAATTTAGATGATGATGATGATGGTATATCGCCTGTAATATCTGGTGGCGTGAAACGTCTCATAATATTTATTTGTTCATCGAAGTCAGTTTCGCTTAATGCGGCTTTTAATACCTCAACTAATTCTGTTACCGTTTTCTTATACTCTTCTGTTAATTCTTTCCATCCATTATCTAAAAATTTATCTAAAAGTGTCTGGTTCTTCAGAAAAACCTCTGGAACTCTCATAAATTTTGTTATATTGTCTAACCTATATAAATAATTAGTTTGCTCAACAGGGTCGAGACCCTCCCTAAAATGTTTATAGTACATTACAATTGTTCCATACAATTGTTCTAGGAATACGGTATTCCTCCTATCAGCATCAGTAATTGTTACTCCAAATACGTTAGCTGTATCTATATACTTGGTTGCATCAAGCCAGGTATCATTACAAAAATCAATTATTGCTTTAGTGCCCTTCTCCTTTTTTTTCTTCTTTTTAATAGCATCATCATCACTAGGTTTTAGTTTTCCTAGGTTTACTATATAGTCCTTAATAAGTTTTATATGGTTGGTTTTATATACTTCTATAACTTTATCAAGATTCCTTAGTATTGTATCATTTGTGGGTTGTTTCGCCGTTAAATCTGCTGTTCCCGCATCATCCGTCGGCGAGCCGCCATATAGTTCGTTATATTCTTCTTCATATATTTCTTTATTACTTTCTCCACCTAATTTCTCTATATCACTTGAACCAGCTCCTCTCATTTTCATAATATCCGCTAATAAATTCATTAATTGATTTAAACTATCATCATCATCATCATCATCATCATCATCATTATCATCTTTTAATTTTTCTTCGTGAACAGAAGGAGGAGGAGAAGTAGACCGAGAATCACTAGCAGGAGCAGGAGCAGGAGCAGGAGCAGAAAGAACAAGAGTGGGAGAGTGTGTGGGTGAAGGTGAGGGTTCGAGTGAGGGTGAGGATGTAGCCGCCGCCGCCGCCTCGAGGGCCGCCGCCAGGGCCTCCGCATTCTCCTTAGCAAATTGTTTCCTCATCTTTTCAATTTCCTCAACTAATTTTCCTCTTTCAGCTTTCGTTGCTGCTATTACTTGTTCCTTCGCTTTTTCGGCCTCCTTTACGCGCTGCTCCGCCGCCGCCACAGCCGCCGCCAGCCCTGCCGCTCTGGCTTGTTCTGCTTCCTTATCAGCTATTGATTTTTTTTGTATTGTATCCTTAACTCTTTTTAATCTTTCTAATTCTCCTTGAGCAAGTTCCATTTTTTTTACCGCTAATTCCTCTCTCTTCTTCGCCTCCAGCGCTTCCTTGGCCGCGCGATCCCTCGCCGCCTTCTCTGCTTGCTCCGCCTGCTTCGCCGCGTCTATTTGGGTTCCTTCATCTGCACTTTTGGGCATTTCATGTTGGCCCTCTTGTTTTATTTTTTCTTCTGCTCTACGTCTAAATTCCGTCGCCTTACTCGCTGCTATTTTAGCTTTCCATCTTTCCTCTTCGAACGCCGCTTTTATTTTAGCTTGTTCTATTTTTTCTTGATCTTTCTTCATCTCGGCGTTAACCTGCTCTTCTTTCTGTGTGATTAATCCCCTTGCTTTTCTTATTATTTCAGAATCATTTTTGACTCCACCTTTTATGGCAATATTAATGGCCGAATCAACATCAAATATATTTAACCAAGACAGAAACAAGAGAGAGTGCCATGCCCACCCACACGCGTCTATTATACCTTTCTCCAGGTTTTTTAGTATTTTCTCATCATTTCTTTTAATAGCATTTTGCAATTTGGTTTTCGTATCATTTAATTCTGCTTGAAGATGTTTTTCTGTATATTTTGAATGATAATCTTTACCTAGTGATTTTAGTTCTTCGAAATTACTTATTGCCATTTTATAATATTTTATTACTTTTTCTATGTCTTCGTTATCATTATTTTTATTTTTATTTTCCTCTTCTTCAGATGTAGATTTATAGCAAATAGCGATATTGAATAAAGCATCTCCGAATCGTAGTTTATCTAATTTTAAAAATTTACTTTTTGCATGCATAAAAAAATCAGCTGCTTTTAAATAGTCATTATAAAAATTTTGCTCTGCCTGCATGTATAATTCATCTGCATTTATTGCTTGTTTTATATCTTCATCAGTAAGACTTTTACCTGATTCTCTATATAATTCTATTAACTTTTTTACTACATCAATAGCAAAATCATTTGGTTCACTTCCTAATATTCTTTTCAATTCTTTTTTCAGTTTAGAATCAATATCTGATTGAAATTTTATTTTTCCAAAAAATAATTTCCTGAAAATTGGTTCTGCAAAAGTTTCATTTAATTGACTAGTAGGAGGGTTAATACTATCATATATCATTGTTATATGATCTGGCCAGATACTTTGTTGAGTAGTTTTAGTAGTATTTAATAATTCTATAAATTCCTTTGTTAACATGTTAATAAATTCAACATTGTTATTAATTATTTTTTGTAGATTATCTATTATTTGAGAATAATTATTTCTTATATTTTCTATATTATTTTTTATTTGTGTCATACTTTCATTATCTGTATCTATTACTATCTCCGCTAATTTATCAATGAATTCTATCATTTCTTTATTTATATCCCTAATTTTATCTGATAATATTAAATTTTTTTCATTCAAGTCTAAAATAAATTTTCTAAAATCTTCAATATTAGTTTTTAAATTTGAACTTTCTAATAATTGTATCTCTACATTACAGAAATTTTCTTGAAATATTTTAATTAATTTTTCATTTAAGGTATAAATATCGTTTAAATCTAACTTATTACTTAATAAAGATTTAAGATGTGTAATACTCACTCCTACCTGAATTAAATTTGAGTTTAGTGACCTTTTTTCAGAATAAAAAGAATATTGTAATTCTTTAATTTTTTGATCAAATAATTGTATAAGTTTCTCATTAATAGCTATTATTTCTTGATTTAAATCTCTTAACTCTACTGTTTTAATATGTTGTAGTTGTTCTAATATTTTTGGATCTTTAAGCCCATCATCAATAGCGGCCTTTATTTCTTTAATTGTACTAAGTAACTTAAAAATTTCAGTATTATTATATGTTGCTCCTAATTGCTCTTCAATATTTTTTAATTCACTGGTAATAATCTGAATTAGTTTTATAATCATTTCTTTATTTTTACTAGATTCATCTAACAACATTGTATCAAAAGCTTTTTCTAATTCTTTTTTTGTATCTATTTGTATAGGTGATAGATATATATTGTTAATAGTTCTATATTTTGAAATAAGGTCATTTATCAATTTAAATAAATCTTCATAAGAGGAGGCGGATGAGGGGGTTTTAATTGTTGATTTTAATTCTTCTATTTTTTTACTAATTAATGATTCATAAGATTTTGCTTGAGTTAAATAAAATAATGTAGTTAAAGAATCTTTTAAAAACAATTTTTTTTTACGAATTCCTTCATCTTTTTTTTGTTGTTCCAGTTGTTCTGGAGTTTCAGATTTTATAGGAACTTCTAATCTCGGCGTTAATTTAAGACTTCCAGGATTAGAAGCTAGACCGTTACCCCGTGAAGTTGTACTTTTACTAGAATCTTGTTTTCTAATACGTGAATTTAGGGGACTAGTTTGTCGAGTTGGATCTCTTTGTGGACTACTTAAATCTCTTTGTAGACTTAAATCTCTTTGTAGACTTTGATCTCTTTGTGAACTTGGATTTGAATCTGTAGATAAATCAGGTGTGCTGGGTTGTTTGTGCGTGGTGGATGCGGGTGCGGGTGCGGGTGCGGGTGCGGGTCTGTTGATTTGTGTGGAGCCATCATTTCCTGTTGCACTACCGTGGGCAAGTCGAACATTCTGTAATGTTTTACAAACTTCACTGTCACTATTACTTTCACAATATTCTCTTATTAAAGATTCTATAATTTTAAATTCAAAATCTTTTTCTCCAGGTTTTAATTTAAGTGTACTATTTGTATTTGCTAAAATACTAGTAATAATTTTTTTTTGATCTTGAATTTCTGGATCATCTAAATTAAGATAATTTAATTTTTTATTACTCTTCATTGGTGTTTTTAAATGTCCTATAATTGCTGCTACTGCTGGTAATGTATAACTATTTTTAAAAGAATTAAATTCTGGTTTTTCCATATCTTAATTTATATATAGTTTATATTAAATTTATTTATATTTAAATAAATAATACAAATAAATTTATATTTTTATAATATAAATGTCAAATAGACGTAAATATGTTCAATTAGAAGAAAATGATGATATATATATAGAATGTAATCCAGTAGATGAAAAAGGTGATATTATTGAAGAAAATAATATAGATTTAAATAATCTAAATACTGGAACTTTAAATAATAATTTAAATATTGATTTTGGTGATAATATAGGAATACAAGCAATAATAGGAGTATCTTTAATGTTATTTTTGTATATTGTTGGTGATTATATATTTAAAATATTACCAAAAAATCAAATAAATAATAGACTATTAGCTGGAAATTATAAATAAAAAATTATATTATTTTAGCATTTTTTAATTGTTATATCTAATTTATTTGGAATATTTTCATTAAAATTATTATTATTTGAATTTTTTATAAATGTTTCTTCAAATGAAGTTTTATATAAATGAGTATTATATGAAAATAAATTTCTTGTTTTATTAATTTCAGAATTTTTTATATTTTTTGGATTAGTTTTTAATGATTTTAAAAATAAAATAAAACCGATAGAAGATATAATTATTGCATTTAATAATTCTCTATTAACTAATAAAGTAATAGTTATAACTAAAATAAATATAATATAAAATATATTATTAAATAAGAAAGTATAATTATATGGTATAGAAATAAAATTTATAAAAAATATTGATAATATTAATAAAATTTTTAATAGTGTAAGGTTGTTATTATTTTTTTTTGCCATTTATAATATATAAAAATATTTTAAAAAGAAAAATTGATAAATATATATAATTTAATAAAATAGTAAAAATAAAAAAATGTTAAAAGATATAAGTTTAAACATATATAATACAATTAAAAAATTAAATGAAAATAGTATAATAGAAACATATTTGGGAAATAAAGGTTATACTATAAAAAAATCTAATCTTTCAAATAATTTAATAACAAATATAAAAAAAGATTTAACAATAAAACCATTTAACATAAATGCCTATAATGATGTACATTCATACCCTATATATTTAGAATCTGATAATAAATTATATGTACCTAGATTTTGGGGAATAAATTATTTTGGTATTCCAAATTCAATAAAAATAGAAAATGGTAAAAACATAAATTTAAAATTTGTAGGCAATTTAAGAAAAGAGCCAGTAAATCAAGAAGAGATTGTTTTTACATTTTTAAAAAATATTAATTTTGATATAACTAAATCTCTAGAAGAAAATGATAAAATTAATAAAGGAAATTCATGTGGATTAATAGAATTAAAAACAGGTGGTGGTAAAACAGTTATTGGATTAAAGATATTATCATTAATTAGTAAAAAAACTATAATTTTTGTACATAAATCATTTTTAAAAGATCAATGGATAGAGAGAATTCAAGAATTTTTACCGAATGCAAAAATAGGAATAATTCAAGGTCCAATAATAGATGTTGAAGATAAAGATATAGTAATAGCGATGATTCAGTCAATAAGTATGAAAGATTATCAAACTTCATTATTTGATGATTTTGGTTTCAGTTTATATGATGAAGTTCATCATTTGTCTAGTGAAGTTTTTAGTAATTGTTTAAAAAAATGCAATACAATATATTCTTTGGGTTTAAGTGCAACAATGGAACGTAAAGATGGTTTAGCATATGTTTTTAAATTATATTTAGGTGATATTTGTGATATTAAGTATGATATAAAAAATGATAAAGATAATGTATTAGTAAAGGTAATAGATTATGTAGTTAAAGATGATGAAGATTTTATAACAACTGAAATAGATTTTAAAGGAAATACAAAGTATAGTACAATGATAAGTAAATTATCGAATTATAGTTATAGAAATGATTTTATAGTAAATGTAATAAAAAATGAATTTACTATAAACATGAATCAACAACTAATGATATTATGTCATAATAGATCTATGTTAACATATTTATTTAATAAATTAAAAGAAACAAATTTATCTGTGGGATATTATGTCGGGGGTATGAAAAAAGAAGATTTAAAAGAAAGTGAAAGTAAAAAAATTATATTAGCAACATATCAAATGGCCGCCGAAGCTTTAGATATTAAATCATTAACAAGTTTATTATTAGCAACACCAAAAACAGATATAGTACAGGCAGTAGGCAGAATTTTAAGAGAAAAGCATAGTAATCCATTAATTATTGATATAGTTGATAGTCACCAATGTTTTCAAAATCAATTTATAAAGAGGAAAGCTTTTTATAATAAAAGAGACTATAAAATAATAAAAACAGATAATAATAATTATATAGAAATGATAAATAATAAAAATAATTTATGGCATGAAATAAAAAAGAGAGAGAAAAAAAATAAATTAGTTGAAAAAGATAGAGAATGTTTAATATAAATAATAATAATAAATTAAAACTTATTAGTATTTATTTTTTTTGTTTATTTTCATTTTATTTTTTTTTGTATATTTTTTATTTTTTTTTTGTTTTCTTCTAGTTTTTTTATTTTTTTTTCCTTTAGCACGAATAGGGCGTTTATTATATATATAACCTCCTATCATTATATAATAATAAAATATTATTTTTTATTTAATAAATAAAATATATTTTTTTTTGTAGTTATTTTTTTATCTTTTGAAATTTTTTGAGGAATCCATTTTTTAAATTTCATATTATAAATACAATCAATAATATGTTCTTTATTATTTAAAAATTTATTTTCATTTATATTTTCAAAATCATCTTCATTATCAGATTCTTCTAATAAATCTAAATTAATATTTTCTCTTATATTTCTAAATAAATTATTCATAAAAACACTATTTTTATAACTATCTATTAATAAATAATCATAAAATGTTTCTTTATTTTTTTCATTTAAAATATACATTTCATAAATATCTTCTTTTATATTTGATTTAATTTTAAAACTTGTAATACAATTAGAATTAAATGATATTTTATTATTAAAAATAAAATTACCAATATATTTATTTTCAGTGTATACACTAATAGCATATAATTTATAATTTAATGTATTAATTTTTTTGTATAATTTGTTTATATTATTATAGATTAATGGAATAAAAATTTTATAATTATCATTATTTATAATACAATTAATAATAGTATTATATATAAATAATTTACTTTTAATGTTATTATTAAAATAATTTTTTAATATTATAGTATTAAACAAATTATAATTATATATATTATCAATTATGATATAATTGGAATCATTATTTTTTATATATATTCCACTTATTAATGTATTATTATAAGTTAATTTTTTATCAAAATTTATATCATAATTATAATATAAATTATTTTCATTATAAATATTATTATCATTTAAAAGAATTAATATACATAATAAATCTTTTTCATAATATGTAAACCATAAAATACATTTTTTACCTTTTGGTTTTAAAATAAAACAATTTGCATCAGTATTTTCAATTGATTTATTATTTACAAATGACAAATTTTTTAAGTTATCTTGAGGAATTCTATATTTAATAGAATTAAATATATTTTTATCTAACAATTTCATTATTTATTATTATAAAATTAATTTTAAATAAATAAAAATAATCATTTTTATAAAAAATAAATGTTTAATTTAATGTTTTGATAAAATTATTTAATTCATCTTCTATAATATTTATATTAGAAATATCTATATTATCATTATTATTATCATTAACATCATTATTATCATTATCATTATTAATATTATTATTATTATTATTATTTGATAATTTAATATTTTTATTATTATTTAAATCTAAATTTAAAATAGAATTATTAATATTAACATTATTATCGGTAATATTTATATTTTTTTTTTTAAAATTATTATTATTTAATAAAGTTTGATTAAAATTTTTATGTTTAATATTATTTAAATCTATATTATAGTTTTTTTTTAAATAATTGTATAAAAAATTATATAATATATGAAATAAAAATATAATAAAAATATAAATACATATCAATTTTATAACTTCAATCATTATTTTTTATTAATATTAAATTATTATAATATTAACTTAAAAATTTATATATAATATTAATTAATTATGATAAAATGTATTTTAATAAATGAAAATGATGCAACTGAAATAAATATAAAAAAAAATAATATAATAGAAGAAAATTTATATAAAAAATGTTATTTAAAAAATAATAATAATTTTCTTAAAATTAATAGTTGGAATTATAAAAATAATATAATAGAATTATGGGGAAAAAATAAAGGATTAAATAAATTTAAAAGTAAATATAATTTATTTATAAATTTAAATTATGAAATATATGGAAAATCAATATTTATAATGAAAGATAATAAAAATGAATATGTAACTTTAAATATAGATAATTTTAAGGAATTAGAAAAAAATATAATTCAAAATTTAGAATTACAAAATAATGAAGTAATAAAAAGTAAAGAAAATGAATCAAAAAATAGTAATAGTTTAAAAAAAAATATAGATAATAATAATGATAATGATAATAATGATGTTAATGATAATGATAATGATAATGATAATGATAATGATAGTATTTGTTCTTTTAATTCAGAACTAACATATGATATATATAATTATTCAAGTGATAATAGTGAAAATAATGAATAATTAAAAAATTGAAATAAAACATTTAAAATTAATTATTTATTTAATTTTAAATGAGTAAATATGATAGAGTAGTAACAAATTCTGAAGAATTTAGAAAAAATGTATGTGAAAAATTAAATAATATTTTAAATAATAAAAAAATTAGTGAAAATGCTGAAAAAGGTATTTATAATTATACTATTGATATGTGTGAAAAAAAAAATATTATAAAAAAATGGAGTAATTCATATTTTGTATTAATATATATACAAAAATTAAAATGTGTTTTATTTAATTTAAAAAATCAAGAATTATTAGATAAAATAAAAAATAAAAATTTTAGAGCACATGAAATAGCATTTATTAAACATGAAACAATGAGACCAGAATTATGGGGTCCTTTAATTGAAAATAAAAAAATAAAAGATGAAAATAAATTTGCTCCAAAAATAGAAGCATCAACAGATGATTTTAAATGTTTAAAATGTAAAAATAATGGTTTATCTGTTGAGGAATATTCAAAATGTACGTACTATCAATTACAAACAAGAAGTTCTGATGAACCGATGACAACATTTGTTACATGTATTAATTGTGGAAATAGATGGAGATGTTAAATAATTTCTAAATCTGAAATTTTCCAATATTCAAATGTATTATTTGGAAAGGGTCTTTGAATTATAAATGGTAATTTTTTTTCGCATAATTCTTTATTTGCAATAATAAAATTATCTAAAATATTTTCATCAACACTAATAAAAGGTTTTGCTCCATTATTTAATTGTTTTACTCTAATTCCTAAAATTTTAGTTTTTTCAAATTTAGTTAAGATTGGTATACTTTTATGTAAATCATCAATAATATTATTTTGATTATCTCTTATTATTTTTGATAATAATTTAATTTCTTCAAAATTTTTTCCAAGACATTCTGAATGAAAATTTTTGATATAATCATTTTTAAATTCAAGATTGAATTTTTCTAAAAATTCTTGAGAATCATTTGTCTCTAAATCAGAAACATCTTTTAAGTAATTTTTTTGAGTAAAATTATTATCATTAAAAATATTATCGTTGTTTATTTCTTCTTCTACATCATCCTTTTCTTCTTCATTAAATTCTTCTTCTAATTCATCGCCATCGGCATCGGCATCACCATCACCATCATCATCATCAAATTCACTTTCATTATCATTATCATTATCATCATTCTCTTCTTTTTCTAAATCATCATCATTAATACTTTCATTATCAGAATATATTTCTTCTTCATTTTTATCTGACATCATATTATATTTTTATAATATAAAAAAATCTATATTTTATATCAATTTTAAATAAATTTATTATTTTTCAGTATTCCAACTATTGTCACAATGTGAGCATAAATATAAATATTTCATATTAACGTTGTCATATCTGATAAATATAATTTCTTTATTTTCAATATTAAAATCTTTTGTATTTGTGATACATGAACTGTTTGGACATTTAATATAATTGATTCTTGGAAGAGTTCTATCAAATTTAGTAAATTTATTAACAAAATTAATTTTATTTTCAATAACACCTGATATATTTTCTTTAACAATAGATTTACTTGTATTTATTAAATCTTTATCTTCATTGCCGCATTTTCTACAATAATATGTAATTTCATTACATGTTTCATTTAATAATTTAATATAATACATATTATCACATATTTTACAAAAATCCATTTTTTACTATTATATAATATATGTATTATTTTTTAATAACTTTCAATTTTATTTTTTTATAATTATTTAATAAATATATTGCATTAATATTAAATTTTAATTGATACATAAGTATTTCAATATAATTAATATTTTTAAAATCATTTTCTATAATAGATTCTATTGCATCATTATTTTTAATAAAATTATCTAATATTATTTGTTTAAATAATAATAAAATTTTATTTTCATTATTTATAATATTTTCAATTTGTTTTAATATAGAAAATTCTATATTCTTATATTTTACTAAAGTATTATACTTTTTTATATTATTATAATGATTTCTATTATCAATTCCAGGTTCATTTTCTAATGGATTATTATTTAATATTGTTGATAATATTAGTAATACAGAAGAAATTGTCATACAAGAAGTCCATCCTTCTCCATGCCAAGTATTTAATACTGATAAACAAACTTTTCCATTTATATATAAATTAGGATTAAATCTCATACTTCCATCATTAGATAAAAATTTTACAATTGGAGGTGAAAAAGGATAATTATTTGGATAATTAAATTCAAAAAGATAATTTCCATATTGATAGGGTGTATCTTTATTTCCAATTATTAATGCATAACCTTTTAATATATTATCTTGATCGTGTTTATAATAAATATTATTATTTTCTAATTCTAAAGGATTTTTTATGATATATTTAACATCTTTTGCTAATCTTTCTATACATTTTTTTTGTTGCTGCATTATTCATATAAATAATACGTATTATATTTTTAATTAACTTTAAAAATATAATAAAATTGAAATAAAAATATATTATTATATATAATTAAAATAATGAAAAAATCTATTAATAATAAATCATACTCGTCAAAACAGTATGAAGACCTTATAAAAAAATATAAAATAAATAAGGGAGAATCATCTACAAATACAAGAATAGGGGATAAAGAATTAAATATTTATGGCGGATGTTATAATATTAATTATAATGATGAGTTTTGGAATATTTATCATAATTATGTTATTTTAAATAATAATTATGAATATTTGACTGAAAAACAACTAATAGAGGATGGTCCTTTATTAGTTGATATAGATTTGAGATATGCAATAAATGTAAAAAAACGACAACATAATAAGAATCATATTATTGATTTAATTGTTTTATATTTAAATAAAATTAATGAAATTTTTGATATTGAAGATAAAAGTAATATTTCTGCTTATGTTTCAGAAAAACCAGATATTAATATTTTGGATAATAAAGTAAAAGATGGTATTCATATAGTTTTTACTATTAAAATGACAAAAGCAGAACAATTAGTATTAAGAAAAAAAATTCTAAATGAATTGGAAAATGTTTTTGATGAACTTCCTATAACAAATACATATGAAGATATAGTTGATGAAGGTATTACAAAAGGGTTTGTAAATTGGCAATTATATGGTTCTAGAAAACCAGGTAATAAACCTTATTGTCTTACTTATTATTACGATTTATTATATAATAAAGAAGATGATATATGGGATATTAAAGAAAAAAATATTTCCAAAGAAGAAATTAGAAATCATCTTCCTTTTATGTCAGCAAGATATAATTCGCATTTACGTTTTACATTAAAAGATAATGATTCTCTTATTGCATTAATTCATGAAGAAGAATCTAAAATAAATCAAAAAGAAAAAAAGTCAAAGGTAAATATTATAAATAATAATATTGATTTTGAATTTTATGATTATGGTAATATTAAAAATGTTAATGATTTAAATAATTTAATTGAAATTTTATTAAATACTTTTAATAGTAATGATTATGAACTGAAAGAGACACATTTATTTACTATGATATTACCAGAATGTTATTATGGAGAATCATCTTTTAATAAATGGATACGTGTTGGTTGGGCATTAAAAAATACAAGTGAAAAATTATTTTTAACATGGATTAAATTTAGTAGTCAATCTAAAACATTTAACTTTAATGATATTCCTGAATTTTATAATATGTGGAAATCATTTGAGGTAAGAAATAGTGATAAACTAACTTCAAGATCTATTATGTTTTGGGCAAAAACTGATAATTTTGATAAATACCAAGAGATTAGACAAGAAACAATATCTTATTTTATTGATTTAACATTGGAATCAATTGTTTCTAAGGATAAAATTGGTGAATTTGACTTAGCAAATGTATTATTTCAATTATATAAAGACCAATTTGTTTGTGTTAGTGTTAAAAATAATCAATGGTATGAATATAAGAATTATAAGTGGCATGAAATAGATAGTGGAAATTCTTTAAGATTATTAATTTCTAAAAAAATGCATGATGTTTATATTAAAAAAGCACAAGATTTGATTGAGACTGTTACAAAGTTAGAAAATAATGAACAAAATGCTGACCCATTAAAATTAAAAGCTTCAAAATTAGGAGATATTTGTATTTTATGTAAAACAACAACATGTAAAAATAATATAATGAAAGAAGCAAAAGAATTATTTTATGATAAAGATTTTCTAAATAAATTGGATGCTAATCCATATTTAATGTGTTTTAATAATTATGTTGTTGATATAAAAAATAAAACTTATAGAAAAGGTAGACCAGATGATTTTATATCAAAATCAACTCATATTGATTATATTCCATATAATGAGTTAGTAGGGCCTTCTAAATTTAATAAAAATGAAACTTATGAAGATATAAAAGATAAAATTTATAAATTTATGAAAGAATTATTTCCAGATGATGAATTAAGACGTTATATGTGGGAACATTTATCATCTACATTAGTAGGAACAAATATGAATCAAACATTTAATATTTATAATGGATGTGGAAGAAATGGTAAATCAATTTTAGTAGAGTTAATGAGTAAAAGTCTTGGTGATTATAAAGCAAGTGTTCCTGTTACATTAATTACACAAAAAAGAACATCCATTGGTTCTACTTCTTCAGAAATTGTTCAGTTACAAGGTGTTAGATATGCTGTTATGCAAGAACCTAGTAAAGGAGATAAAATTAATGAAGGAATTATGAAAGAAATTACTGGCGGTGACCCTATTCAGGGTCGAGCTTTATTCAAGGAAACAGTAACATTTATACCGCAATTTAAATTAGTTGTTTGTACAAATGTTTTATTTGAAATTCCTACAAATGATGATGGTACGTGGAGACGTATTAGATTATGTGATTTTGTATCAAAATTTATCGATGATCCGTATAATGATGATAAATTTCCAAAAGAAAATTTTCCACACCAATATAAAGTGGATGTTAAACTTGGTGAAAATTTTGAAAATTGGGCACCTATTTTTATGTCAATATTAGTTGATTTAGCATTTAAACATCAAGGATATGTTAATGATGCAAAAATTGTTTTATCTGTTAGTGATAAATATAGACAAAATCAAGATTATTTAACAGAATTTGCTAAAGAAAAAATTATAAAGAAGTCTGATGGAAAAATTAAGAAGACTGAAATTCTTGAAGAATTTAAAAATTGGTTTATTATTCATTATGGTAGAAGTAATTTGCCAAATGGTAAAGAAATTACAGATTATATGGATAAACATTATGGTAAGTCTTATCGTGGTAAATGGTCTAATGTTGAAATTAATTATGATGATGATAGTGATTATGAAGATGATTATTAATAATAACAATTACTAATTTCTATTAAAATATGAATTAATATTTTTTTATATTTTATTTTTTTACATATATGAAAATAAATAAAATACTATTATATTATTTATTCTTTTCTTCAATTATATCATTATAACTAACAACATCTTTTTCTATACTAAATTTTTCAATTATATATACTAGTATACTAACAATAAATATTACAAAATGTCTAATAAAAAAAGGAAATATAATATATAAAATTGTTAATAATAATATAATTCTATTATTATACAATCTTTTTCCTATATAATTACTGGCAATAATAGCAAATCCAAATACAAAATAATAAAAAAATATTATAATTTTATATATAAAATTTATACGTTTATATTCTTCATCACTATGATAAATCTTTCTTCCATCTATTAAAGAAAATTGTTTATAATCATTTATTTTATCTGTTACTTTTTTTATTTCTTTATTTTTTTCATTTTTAACAGATTGTATTAATTCAACATCTCTAAATATAGAACTATAAATATCTACATTATTTAAAAACTGAACATATGTATTGCTTAAATCATGAATATAACCTTGCATTATATTATCAATATTGATTCTATTACAATGACTAACAGATGAAGCTGCAATATTTGTTGCAGCCGTAGTTAAACCACTACTACCTTGTAAATCAGTATTACGATAACCTTCTTTTAAATTTGTAAATTGTTGAATACTATTATCTTTTTGAATTTCTTCAAATTTATCTGTTAATTCACTATTGGATTTTGGACAATCTTTTGAATTATAATTTTTATTACACATATAAAGTGCGTCTGAAAGTTGTCCTCTTATACCAGATTCTTTTCTAGCGGTTTGATATAATATTGAAGGAGCATTTCTATCAGATACTTTATTTATATTGTTAAGTATTTTTCTACCAACAATATTTTCATCTAAAACTTCAGATCCAGCTTTTGCTACTTCACTTTTCATTTCTGGCATGGTATCATCGAAAACTTTAAAAAAACTATCACCAGCATCAATATTTTTACAATTATATTTACTTTTTTTTGAACAATCTATACGTTTTGGCATTATTATTATATTATTATATTATTAATATATAATAATAGTACTAAATTTTATTTAATAAATTTTATTTAATAAATTTATCTTCTTGTAGAAGTTTTTAAAAATTTATTTGCTATATCTACTACTGCTTGATTATCATCTATTAATCCTTCTTTAAAAGGTTCTTTTTTTTTTTCTTCAATAAATCCTTCTTTTTTTTCTTCTTTTTTTTCTTCTTTTTTTTCTTCAATAAAACCTTCAATTGTGGCATAATTATTAACATTAGCATTAGCATCATAATTTTCAATAACATTTAAATTTTCAAATCCAGTTTGTTCTACACATTTATTTAAAGCAGAATTATATACTAATCCATTTCCACAACAAGCATCTCCTATGCATGTACCACCAAAAATTCCAAAGTTATTTCTCTTTGCATTATATCTATTATTTGATATATCATGTAAATATTTTCTATCAAAAGGTTGGGTTGTTTTATCAAAATTTACTGGGTCTCTTCTATATAAGAAAATAACTTTATTTATTATAAAAACTATAACAAATATAATAATTATAGCTATTAATAATATCATAATACCATTTCCTATAATTTCTTTATTATTTAATACTAATAATAAAATAGAAACAATTAATGCAAAAATTACAACTTTGAAAACTTCTATATAACTTTTATTTATATCCATTTGATAACTTTTTAATTGAATTTTTCTTTTATTCAAAAAATTTTTATGTTTTTTATTATCAAATGTTTTTGAGAAATGAGTTCCTTCATCTTCTAATAAATAATCTAACATAGTATCTGATAAAATATCTTTCTTTTGTAATAATAATTCACCTAATCTATTACTTATTACATTTTTTGTTTTTGTATTTAATGAATCAAATCGATTATCATTCATTTGTTTAAGATAACCCACTGCGCTATCAAAATTAACTCCTGCTCTATAAACATCTGCATTATCTAGACCTTCTATTATATTTGCAAAACCATCAATATTAGGACTATCATATGTCCCTAAATCATCTGCTTCTTGTAATATTTTTTTTTTATTTAATAATTCTTTTTCATCTGGATCAATTGGTACTTCTTCTCCATTAGCTACTTTTTTAGCTATAGTAGCATGTTTATCTATTATTTCCATTTTCTCACGTTCTTCTTCTGCTTGAGCTGCAGAAAGTCCACTACCATAATCATGAAATTCTGTATTAGCTTTTGCTTTATTATTTTGTTCTATAGTTTGTTGTGCAACTTGTTCTGTATAATGTTTATTTACAATAGCAGCCCTTTTTGCTTTATCAGTTTCTACTTTTAATTCTTCTGCTTTATCCTTTTCTTCTCTTGTTTTTTGTTTTAATTTTATAGCTTCTTCTTTTTCTTGTTCAGCTCTTATTCTTGCTTTTTCTGTTTCTCTTTGTTCTCTTTCTGCTTCTCTTCTTTCTGCTTCTGCTTTTTTTTGTGCTTCTTCTGCTTTTTGTTTTGCTTGTCTAGCTCTTTCTTCTTCTTCTTCTGCTTTTCTTTTTGCTTCTTCTGCTTTTTGTTTTGCTTGTCTAGCTTTTCTTTGTTCATCTTCTGCTTTTCTTTTTGCAGCATTACTCTGACCAGCTCGTACCGAAGCCACCCATGCGCCTTGACCGGCTTGTCTACTACTCGCTGCTGCTCTATATTTTGATGAATCTATATTTCGCATATCAGTAGCAGCTTTAGCTTTCATTGCAGGAGTCAATCCTTCTATTAAATTATCATTAAAATTACTAAAATTACTAAAATTACTAAAATTTTCAACTAGGTCATCATCATCATCATTTATATTTGCAAATCCTTGACAATGTTTTCCGGGAGCAGCAGCACAACAATCTCTTTGTGCTCTAATCATCCAATATCTGCTATGAGGATAGCGCTGATATGTGTTCCATGTACTATTACATTTTTTATTTCGTAATTGTTCTGCTGATGGCTTAGCACCCATTTTATTATATTATATTTATACAAATATAATAAAATTTTATAGTTAATTAAATTTATTATTTTTTAAATCTTTTTAAAAGTAAAAATAAAATAATAATTGTTATTAATGCAGTTATAAACCAAAATGTCATTTGAACTTTTTGACTTTCTAGTTTTAATTCACTATCTTTATTTCTAGCATTAATAGTTAAATAATCTTTTCTAAATTTTTTAATTTTTGAATTGTGATAATCACTTTGATTTCCATTACCACAATTTCCGCTAATATCATTTATATCTTCTTCACAAATAACTCTTCCTATATCATCTGTCATTAAAGTATGATTTCCCATTATTTATATTATAAAAAGGTATATATTTTTAATTTATAATTATTTTATTAAAAAATGTAACAAAACTACAATTATAACTATTCCAAGTAAGAAAATAATAATTCTTATATCATTCATAAATTTAAATTTAAATTTATATAATACAAATACAATTATTATTGAAATAAATAAAAATAATAAAAATAAATATAATATATTACTTCTAGTTAAATTATTTTCTATATTTTCTAAATCTCCTAATAATTGATTTTTTTGTTTATCTTCTTTAAGTAATCGATTTGTAACATAATCATGTACACTATTATACATATTACCTGAAACATCCTCATTATCATTAACACCATAATATTTATATTTTGGAATAGCATTACTTAAATCAGCTAAAGTCATTCCATCAAAAGCAATACTTGTTAAAAATGCATCTGTAAGTTGTAATGTAATTTCATTACCAAGTCCATCTCTTAATATTTCTCCTTGGTCATTTCTTATAACAATCGTTCTATCAGGTATTAAACGTGAAAATACAATATCATTTGAAACATCTAAATATTGAGATAATTTGTCAATTCTATTTTTTAATATACGAAATCTCTCTTTTGTTCTGTCTGAAAAAAAATTATTTATACCTGAACCAACCATACTTCGAGTAACAATGCTTCCTGTATTTGGTAAAATATTACCATATATATCATAAAATTTTAAATCAACTGTACCATTATCATCTATGGAATTGGATAATGAAGTTCCGTTCCAATAATCATTAAAATATGTACTATTAAATTTAACTATTCCATTATAATCTCCTCTGTTATTACTAAGGTCTTGTTGAATAGTTTCTGCTGATATTCCACTAGTTATAGTATCCTGATAATAATCTGAATGAACCTGACTTGCATGATATGTAGTTCCACTACCATAAGATGTGAGAGGAGTCATATAATTAAAAGAATTAGTGTTTAAAATAGTATTTTTCCAATTCTGATCTCTATCGATTGGCAGTCCGCGTGTGGATCCAATGCTATTATCATTTTCACAACTTACAATCATTTTGTCTAATAAATTTTTTCTCATTTGTTCATCTGTATATAATTTACAATTGTTGTTATTGTCTTTACTATTATAAATATACATTTTACAATTGATTTTATTATCACATTCTTGTTTACATAATTCTTCATTCATTGCATTATTAATTTCTCCAAAAGGAATAGATTCTTTGAATGAATATTCATATTGACTATCTGATATTTCTCTTCTATCTATTTGATACCATCCATTTTGACTTCTTTGTCCAGTTGTTAATACATGATTTGATGCATCAAAAATATTATAAACATGTGGGATTTTTCCTGCTGGACAAACATTCTTATAATATGTATTTAGTGAACTACTTGTTCGAACAACTTCAGTAGAAGTTTTTAATTCTTCAAAAGTATTTTTTATATCTTTAACTAAATCTAAATAATATCTAGTCATTCTAAATTTATCTTGATTTTCTCTAAAAAATGTTGGTTTAACATAACCAACACCAAGGATGCTGCCAGCAGTCAACCGGTGACCGGAACTACTAGTTACTTTAATTGCATCATTTTTAAACCCATTATAACTACCAGTTTCATCATAATTATATGCTTTTTGACAATCGACTTTAGCGCTAAAATTATTACTTAAATCACTTGTCTTATATATTTTACAATTATTACCATTAAGTATTAATTCATTATAAGTAAAAATTTCACAAGAAGAATCATTATCACATAAATGTTTACAATCATTTTTACTAGGTTGGTTTGTATCTGTTGAATTGACGTTCTCGTTATTACTATTTTTTATAGAATAAAATATAGTATCTTTATCTTTACATAAATTAGTATACGCCTCCTTAATAAATGAATTTGTCATATTATAATATAGTATTAAAATTATTTAACAAAATATTAATAAATATTTCTCTCTATTAATATTTTTTAATCAAATTTTAAATCAAATTTTAAATTAAATTTTTTATTAAAATAAATATGAATGTATATAGTAAAACATATATAAAATTACTAGAATCTTTGCTATAAACTGTTTTTATCATTAATGAAATAACAATTATTAAATATAAAATATTAATTATAAAATTTAAAATATTAAAATTGTTATTATTTTCAAAAATCACATTATTGTTTTGATTAAAAACAACATTTTTTTTTAATTTTGAATTAGAATTAGGTATAGAATTTTTTTCATTTATTAAAGAAAAATTTTTATTACAAGAATTAATAGTTTCATCTATTTCTGAAAAAAAATTATTTTTAATAACTTCTAGATTAGTATTATTAATATTATTTTTTTTTTCATCATTTAATTTCTGTGTTTGCTGTAAATGATGATTTTGTTCATCTATTCTAAATAATTTAGTATTTTCCATTTATAATTAATATATAAATTTATTTTTTTTTTAATGAAAAAATAAGTGTAATAATAATAATTATTACTAAAATACTTATTTCTCCATATTTTGTTCTTATTAAAGTAAAATTATCTTCTAATCTCCCATTATTTCCATTTCCAGAAGATTTTAATTTTTTTAAAATACGTTTTTTTCTTTCTAAATTTTCTTCAAAATTATCTAAATAAACTATATATGAATTTAAAATATTTCTTAATTTTGCTAAATCATTTAATAATACATTATTATTACCAATAATATCATTATGATAACTTATAAAACTTCTCACAGAGCCTTCAAGTATGAAAGTTAAATCGTTGCGTTGTCCGGGTGGCCCAAGGCACCATTGTAGTAAAGCTTGCCTAATAGCTGTTACCTTGGTTAAAACATTTGAATCATAATTATCACGATATTGATTTTTTAAATTAATAAAATGGCTAGCTGATTTAATATCATTTAAATTTAAAGATGGATTTTTTATAAAATCTGGTTTATATAATACAAAAGTATTATTCTTACCGAAAATATTATTTAAAGAATTATCAGGATTAACAGTTTCTCTAAAACAATCATTACTATCATTAAAAGATATTGTACCAAAAATTCTATCAATAAAATTATTAATTGGTGATATTAAATGTTGTAGAACATTTTTATAATTATTATGTGTTATTATATCTGGTTGCGCAAGAAAACAATTATATGAAGCATCCTTTGCTATTGAATTATGGCTAAAATCTCCAACTATAAAAAAGTTACTATTATTTAGATGTGCTTTTTGTTTACATTGATCAATATTCCAAGAATCAGAATCTACATCAATTGTAATTCTTTCTTTTTTAAAATTATTTGAATTATCCATATAATTTCTAAATTCGATCATATTATTATAAACACTAGAACCTCTTTTTCCTGTTAAACATAAAGGCTCTCCTTGAGAATCTAATAGTGGTCTAAAAAAATAATTTTCACTCATTATTAATAATTTATATTATATTATTGATATAAATTATTAATTTATAAAATTATTAAAATTTGCAAATTCTATAAAAATAACTATTAATACTTGTAGGACTTTTTCTTGTAATTTTAATGATATCATCTGGTCTAAAACCCATTACAATTGATATAGGACTAAAGAATGAAATATCTGGTATTTGGTCATTATTTAATATATTAAAATTTTTTTTAAATTCTTTTATTTCATCTAATGATAAAGATTCGTGCTTTGGTACTAAATTATGTTCAAGAATATTAAATTGTAATCTTTTAATATTTATTAAAGATACATAAATACTATCAGACATCCATATATCTTTTACATTTGTTTGTAAAGTATCATTTGGTTCATCTTTAATAATTAAAATAAGGTCATCATTTTTTGTTAAAATATTTTCTAAATGAAACAAATCATCAACAATTGAATATATATTTTGAGTTTTTATAACTTTATTTACATAATATTTTACATAAATTTTTTTATCATTATCATTTTTAACTAACATATCTAATTCATTTTTATCAGATAAAATTTGAATTTCATTTATATCAAAATTATTATATGTTGTAGTATCAAATCCTCTAGTTTTTAAAATTTCTAATATATGTTTTCTAGAATTATATATATTAATAATATGTTTATTAGATGCCATTATTTAATATTATTATATATTTTATCTTTATTATAATTTCAATTTTTAATTAATAGTAATTATTTTTTTTTTTTCTGAACTATTATTATTTGTATCATCATTATTATCAATATCTGTATTAAATATTAATGTTTTTTTTGTTTTATCTGTTTTTTTATTTTCTTCATCAACTTCTTCTTCAACTTCTTCTTCAAATTCTTCTTCAACTTTTTTACTTTCTTTATCTTCTTCTACTTCTTCTTTTTCTTTTGTTCCTTCTATTTTTTCTTTATCTTCTGTTTTATTATTTCCAGATAATAAGTTTACAACATTAGTAATACCTTCTGATATTTGTTCTCCAATAGTTAATGGTGGTTTAGATTCTTCTTCATCTGAATCTATTGATTCTTCATCTTCTAAATTTTTATATTCTTCATATGATTTATTAGCTTTTTCTACTGCATCTATTGTTACTTGACTTAAACCACTATTATCATCATCATCATCTATTTCTTTTTTTGTTTCTTCAAGTTGTTCAGATTCTTTTTCTAATTCTTCTTCTAATTCTTCTTCTAATTTTTGTTTATCTATATCTAAAATATGTGTATTTAATATATTTTTTGTATTTTCTGAATTCATAGATGTTAACTGTTCTATATTATCTTCTGTAATTATTCTAAGTTGAATATTCATTACTTGTAATTCTTGTATTAATAATTTAAATGAATATGGTATTTTAATAATACTAAAACTTTTACCATATTTTGTAATTACTTTTAAATTTTGATTATTATTAATAACATCAGTTGAGAATTTAAGAGGACCATCAGAATAAGGACTTACAAAAATACCTTTTTCATAATTATATATAGCTATACTTCCACTATTATTACATATTGCTATATGATATTCATCTCCTCTTTTAAGCATGGATTCTTGTAAGAAATAACTAGCTCCATGTGCAATAATACCATCTCTTTCCATTTCACCAATTCTTAATCCACCATCATTAGCTCTACCTTGTACAGTTTGACGAGTTAAAACTGTTCTAGGTCCTTGTGCTCTATAGTTAATTTTATCTTTAACCATATGTTTTAATCTCATATAATAACATGGACCTATAAATACTTCCATATTCATTTGTTCTCCTGTTTCACCATTATATAATATTTCATTACCTGTAGAATTATAACCAACTTTTTTTAACATATTACCAAAAATTTTATTTTTTGAACCTTCATTAATAAATGCTGTACAATCACCTTTTCCACCATAAATAGAACAAGCTTTACCCATTAATGTTTCTATTAATTGTCCAATAGTCATTCTACTAGGTAAAGCATGTGGATTTATTATTAAATCAGGTCTTATACCATCTTCTGTAAATGGCATATTTTTTTCTGGAATAATTAATCCAACAGTTCCTTTTTGTCCACATCTACTACAAAATTTATCACCTTGAGCTGGAATTCTTTCTTCTCTTATTCTTACTTTTGCAATTTTAAATCCTTCTTCTGAATCAGTTATAAATGATTTATCAACAAAACCTAGTTGTCCTTTTTTTGGAGTAATTGACGCATCTAAATATGTATCTGGATTATTAATATTTGTAGTAACTTTTCCAATTACAACTGTTTTATCATTTAATTCAGTATTTTCTTTAATTAAACCATTATCATCTAATAAAGAATAATCATAACCAGGTTTTTTTCCTACAACATTTTCTTTTTCTATATTTGAAAATTTGGAATCAATAATATTAGATGTAACTTTTGAACTTTCTTCCCTACTTTCATACATATTAAAATAAGTAGTATTAAACATTCCACGTTTTATTGAACCTTCATTAAATAATATACTATCTTCTACATTATAACCTCCATAACATCCAATTGCAACAATAGCATTTAAACCATATGGGTGTTCTTCATTATTTATATATTTTAAAAATCTACTAATTACTAGTGGTTTTTGTCCATTATTTAAAACTACACCCATTTTATCTATTCTATTTTGATAATTAGAATTATATAAACTTACTGCTTGTTTACTTTGACCACATGAAAATAAATTTCTCGGTAATTGATTGTTTTCAGGAAAAACAACTTGATTACCCATAATTCCTAGAGTTAATGATGGATGAATTTCTAGATGACTTGTAAATTTATTAATATTATTTATATCATTTACAATTAAACATGTTTCTGTTTCACTTGTATCTAAATATTCAATTATTCCACAGTTTTCTATTAAATTATCAATATCTTTTGTACTATAAATATTTTCTGGTTCAGAAATAATATAATTTTTATTTATAAAATCTTTAATATTAATATCTTTATTAAATTTATTAAATCCTATTAAAAAATTTGAAAAATTATAATTATCACTAGTAATATTTTCTTCTTTACCTATATAACTTGGTATTTTATTTTTAATATAGAAAACTGGTCTACATAATCTTCCTGAATCTGTAAAAATATATATAATATTTTCATTAATATTCCAACTAATACTAGTATAAATTGGTATTAATCCTAATCGTCTATAATTTAATAAAATATCCATAGCTTCATTTGGTTTATCTATAACACCAACCCATGTTCCATTAACAAAAATTTTTGTTGCTTTTGATAAATATTTATTATTGCATTCTGTTAATAATAACATAAAAATTAATTTTCTTAATAAATTAATTATATTTTTTGAAGTATAACCATTAGTAATATGAGCACCTAAAGATAAATGTTTATGCAAACCTACATTTCCACCATCTGGTGTATCAACTGGATCTATAATTCCCCATTGAGATGAATGTAATAATCTTGGTCCTACTACTTTTGCACTAGAATCTAATGGTAAATTTAATTTTCTTAAATGTGATAAAAATGAATTAAATGAAAGTCTATTTAAATCTTGAATAACTTCAGGTCTTTTTGTATGTTGTTCTGCACCCCAGTTACCTTTAAATGCTTTTTTAAAACCAGATTCTAATATTCTATCTTTAAAATATTCATTATAATTATTTTCAATTAATGATGTAAAATTATCCTGATAAATACCCTGTTTATAATAATATTCTTTATCTATTGATTTAAAAATATGTTTTTGTTGCAATGTATAATATTCTTTAAATAAATCATATAGCAAAGAACCTGTTAATTCTACTCTTTTATATTTAAAACTATCTCTATCTGTAGGTAATTCTACTTTATAATAAACTTTAATTAATTTATTTACCATAAAACCTAAAAATAATGCTTTATCTTTAAAATTATTTTCACCAATTTGTGGTAATAAATAATCCATTAAAATTTCTAATATATGTGATTTAGTTTTTCCTTTAGTTAATGTTGCCATATATTTTAATGCTGTTTCTTGGTCAAAAATATTTCCAGCATCATAAACAGATGGTTTAAAAAAATTTAAATAATGTTTATTACTATCAATATCTAATAAACAATGTTCAATAATATCTTTATCACTTATTATACCTAGTCCTCGCATTAAAATAAAAAAAGGTACTGGCTTTCTTACATTGGGAACATTTACTAATAATTGATTATTTTCTAAAATTGTAGATGGTTTTAATAAACGAATTGATAAAGTTCTTACAGGTTTTGATGCATCTTCAGAAACACATCTTATTTCAGCAGAATGACTATATAATTCATTGTAATTATCTTTAATATAAATCATATTATCTGAAAATTTTTCTTGAGGAATAATAACTTTTTCTTTTCCATCTATAATAAAATATCCTCCTAAATCATTTTTACATTCTCCCATATTAAATTTTTTTTCTTTGGATAATGTATTTAAAATACATAAATTAGAATTTAACATAATAGGAAAACTACCAAAATAAATATTTTTTAATGATGATTCTGATATTTTTTCATTATTTTCACTATCATATATTTTATATATAATATCAATATCCATATGTATTGTTGTTGAATAACTCATATTTCTTAATCTAGCTTCATTTGGAAACATATAATGTGTTCTATTTTTATCAAAAATAATAGGTTTTCCAAAATATATTTTATTGGCTTCTTTTCCTCCAAAATATAATTCTGCTTGTAAATTATATATTTTTGTTTCTGGATTTTGATCTTTAAAAATTTGAATTGGATTTTTTTCTTTAATTATTTTAAAAATTTTATTATCAAAAAAATCATTATATGAATCAATATGATGTCTAACTAGTAGATTTTCATTAGATTCAAAAAATTTTTCTATTACAGACCATATTAAATTATTATCCATATTGTATTATAATATAATTATAGTATAAAATTCTTATATTTATTAATAAAATTATTAATAAATATAATTAATAATAGAATAAATTATTTAAATCTTAAAATAATTAAAGCAAATATTATAAACAATAGTATAATAGGTAATAATACTAAAAACCAAGAAATTTCTTTATAACCAGCTTTGCATAATGAATTTAATATAAATGTCCAAAATAATATATATATTGCATTAAAAACAAATATCATAAATGTATTTGGAACATTGCAATCATATGTTCCTAAACAAAATTTATTTGTATTTCCATAATTTTGTATAGCCATTATAACAAATGCAAAAACTGAAATAAATAGGTATAAAAATGCAGGGCTGCAAAGATTTTTAAAATCACTTTTATATTTGTTAAAGTATTTACTCATTCTTTTTTATATAATACTTATATAAAAAAAATTTTAATGATTTCCTTGTATTGTATCCTTAAGTGTGTCAAAATTATCTTGAACTTTACTAATTCCATCTGACACAATTTGTAGATTAACACTTCCTCCATTATATCTTTTTTTTGCTAAATTTATTTTTAGTTTTTTAGTTTTTTTTAAATTTTTACTTCTTTTTAAATTTCTAGTTCTTCTTAAATTTTTATTTTTTTTAGTTTTAATTTTTTTATTTCCTTTACCTTTTACTTTATATTTTTTTACAGTTCGTGTTTTTTTTGGAGAATTTAGTGATTTAGGTCCACTATTTAAACCATGTGTAGGATGATATATCTTTTCTACACTCATAGGTGAAAATGAACGTTTTATACCTGTCATTTTATATATATAACTATATAAAATAACTTTATTGAATATCTACATGAGTTAACATATGACGTCTGCAGCAATATTTATTTAATTTTAAAAAATCAAGAACTTCTCCTTCTGGTGTTTTTTTAATATAATCTTTTGTTAAATATGTTACTTTATCTACCTCCATAGAAGCATTAATTTTTCTTTTTTTTACTTCTTTTAAATAAAAATTATATTTATTTCCTAAAACTTCTCCACAAGTAAAACATTTTACTGGAATTAACATATTTATTAATAATCTATAAATTAATTATTTTTAAATAATTAATTTATAATATTTTTCAATTTTATTTTAATTATTATATGTATATGTAACTTTTTTATTTAATTTATTATAATTGTTATCATAATTCATATCTATATTAAAATATGATATTATACTTAATATAAATAAAAAAAGTATAATCGTTAGTAAAATAATTGATAATTGTTTAAATAACATATTTTATTTATATTATATATATAATTTATATTGTATAAATTATATGGAAGGCGCTTGTGTTTATAAAGATAATTATAATTTTTCTAATTTATTAATGTATAAAGAATTAAATAATAATATAATTTTTTATGTAAAATATAATGTTATAGAATTTAATATAAATTATATAAATATATATGATTTTATTAAAATTTTCCCTTCAGATTCAAAACATATTATAAATTCATTACCATATTATAGTTATATAGAATTAACTTTAGATGTATGGAGAAAGATGGCTTTAAAGCGATTAATTTTTTTAAATAAATTTAAATAATAAAAAATTGATATATTTTTTATTAATTATTATTTTGTAATATGTCAGTAGAACATCAAGATTGGAATAATATTGTATTTAATCAACCTAAAAAAATTTTAAAAACAAATAATACACAACCAAAAAAAGTTTCAGACAATGAAGAAGTAAAATTAGAAGTTCCTAAACAATTAGGTCAATTAATTTTACAAGCGAGAAATGCTAATAATATAAATCAAAAAGAATTAGCACAAAATATTGGTGTAGCTGTTCAAATAGTTTCTCGTTGGGAATCCAATAAAGAAATTCCAAATAATAAACAAATTGCTGATATTGAAAAAGTTTTAAAAACAAAGTTACCCAGAATTAAAAAGCAAGTAAAACAAGTTGAATAAAATTTAGTTATATGTTAGATATGTAAAGTTTTCATTTAAATCTAAATTTTCTTTTTTATTTGTTAATTTATTATTTTTTAATTTCATTAATATCATTTTAATTGTTAAATCAATATCTTCATTATCATATATATTATCATCACAATATATATTTATGTATTTTTGTAAATCATATACTAAATATTCTTGTGCATGAATATAATCATAATATTTTATTATATCATCTAAATTAAAATTAAATATTTTAGCAGTATAAAAAATTTTATAAAATTTCCCAAAATATATATTATCAATACCATATGGTATATTTTTACTGGCTGAATTTTTTATAAATTGAATATCATTAGATGTAAAGTTATATAAATAATTTAAATCATTAATATTATATTGATTTATTGTACTATTTGTAAAATAGTCAAATCTAATATTTAAACAATATGTATTAACATCTAAATTATATTTTATTAAATTATTCAATATATATTCATTTATTTTATATATTCCAAACCACATATTTTTCCAACCTTTAATCGGCATTAAGGTTGTTTTAATATTACCATCAATATTACCAATTAATGATATATCATTATCATTATCTATAAATATCTTTTCTATATTAATATTTTTAAAGTATTTTATTATTATTTCTTCAGTAATTTTTTCATAATTTTCTTCTATAGACCTCCAACTTATGTTATTAGATTTTATATTCCATGTATGTATAAATATATACAATTTATAATTAATACTTAAATTTAATATATATTTATATAAGTTATTGTTATCAAATGAATCACGAATATGTCCTCTTATAATAATTATTAAATTGTTTTTAATTTTTATATTTTTATTAAAATTTCTTTGTCTATTTTTTAAAACATATAAATGTTCCATATAATTATAAAAATATAAATATAATTAAATTTCACATAATTCATAATTATTATTAATTTTTTTTATTCTATATTCTTTATTTTCATTATGAATTCTTGTATGACATTCTTCACATATATTTATTAAGTTTGCTTTATGATTTTTTTTAAATTCTTTATTTATAATGCCATTATCATCTGCATTTTTTTGAAATTGTAAATGATGTATTTCACTTCCTTCATTTATTTTACAAATCTCACATTTACCTTTTAATTTTTTACTATTATATTTTGTTTTTTTAATATTAATAATTTCATTTTTTTTACAATATTTATTTCTAATTTTATATGCATTATCTATAAAATCTTCAGGTAAATCTAAAGATTTACATACTTCTAATCCATACATTGCTTCACCTGAACCTTCTTTTAATTTTCTATCATATATGAGAGAATTTGATTTTTTATCAAAGAATACACTCATATGACAAATTTTTAAATTATTGATTGTTTTTATTTCATCATATTCTAATATTTCATGAAAATGTGTTGCAAATAAAAATGTA
>CESB01034364.1_pt1 | contig 54886 bp, 76 predicted proteins | sample 531071 | NCBI WGS metagenome assembly CESB01 (sample SAMEA2621259, study PRJEB7988) | marine metagenome | biome: marine biome (ENVO:00000447); feature: surface water layer (ENVO:00002042); material: "saline water (ENVO:00002010), including plankton (ENVO:xxxxxxxx)" | depth 5 m | reverse complement strand
GATAGGTTATACGCCTATCAAAATAGAGAAACAGTCGGCAATATGAGCTCAACTATGTGGGCACAGGCAGGTCTATTATCAGATAATGATATAGATACTATTGGCGATTTTATAGAAGCGGGGTTACCAGAGTGATAGAGATATACAGTAAACCATCATGCCCATATTGTGTAAAGGCAAAAAATCTTTGTGAAAGAGAAGGATATGAATACTCATATAAAATGTTAGATGAAGACTTTACAAGAGAACAACTCTTTGAAAAGTTTCCTACTGCGAGAACTTTCCCACAGATTACTGCACATGGCGAATACATAGGTGGTTTTACAGAATTCGAACAGTGGTCAAATGGACTCAGAAGAGTATAGGTCATTTCATCTATACTTACCACCAGAAGAGTATCAAGATGTAATTAGTGAGAGATATAAACATATCTTTAGATCACTAGATAGAACTAAAAACGAAGTCAGAGTCTATGTAAAGGGGTCTGATTTTTGGGAACACGACCATGATCTGCCATTTGCAACACTAAACGGTAAAAAGAAATCGTTTGAGAATCTCTGGAAAGAGGCAATAGGCGAGAAAAAAATAGAGGAGTAGTATGACACACAGAATACATCACATTTATTGTTCTGATTGTGAGATAGACTATAAAATAGTTCAAGTAGAACCTACACAAAACACAGATGATGTAGAACCACTCATCTGCCCATTTTGTGGTGGTAAAAACCTTGATTTTTATGATGAAGAAGTTGAAGATGGAGATATATTGTAAACATAAACCGATTTTAGAAAGAGCGGTTAAATATGCAAATAAGTTAGAGATTGCAGATAGAGATGCAGTTATCAATATCTATAAATTACCGCCGTCATTCAGACAACAGGCGATAATAGAACACGCACGAGAATACGAAGAAACCACACATCTCAACATCTATGTCAAATTCAATGACGAAAGATACATATCACTTGCACATGAAATGATACACGCCAGACAGATACTAAACCGTGTTCCTATCGATGAAAATGAAGCATATCTATTAGAAAATACGCTTGACAATGACTAGCAAAAAAGACTATAATATAACAATGATGAAAGGAAAAGTAAATAGAATATTCGTTGATATGGACGGTGTGTTGTGTGACTTTTTAAGAGGTTGCGAGACATATCTAGGACATCCACTAACAAACGATGATAAAGGTCATTCTGATTATGATCTAAGAAAGAAAGAGTTGACAGACAAGAGACTGTTTGCAAACTTACCACCAATGGTCGACATGTATGATCTATTGGGATATATTAAACATTGTGAAACACCGTGGGAGATATTGACTGCCGCTGGTGTAGTGAACAGAGAGTTAGTTGTTTACGATAAAAACGAGTGGATTAAAAGATATGTAGACCCAGGTGTTGTAGTGACTTGCACTATGACTGGTTCTCAAAAAGCTGCCTTCGCATTTGAGGGAAGTGTGTTGATTGATGATAGACAAAAGAATATCGAGGCGTGGGAAAACGCAGGCGGTATTGGTATTTTACACACATCTGCAAAAGAAACAATAGAGACACTAAAAGAACTTAGAAACAACGACTAAATACAATTATGAACAAGATTTGGAAATGGTTGAAGAGTCTTTTTATGACTCGATATAAAGTAGTAGTATCATTTGATTCAGAATATGGAAACAATGATGATAAAGTTTATATCACTAAAAAGATTATAACACAAACAGAAAAACATTTAAAATTCAAAGACGAACGAGGATACTTAAAAGAATATCGTTCATCAAGCGGACTCAACTATACGATAGAGGAATACGACCATGAATCCTAAATGGAATGATTATAAAAAAATGATTGTCATATGTTTTCTATTTGTTGCATTTGCAATCGTTCTAATATGATTGAGATACTATTCTGGAGTATAGTTGTTATTACATGGGCATCCTATGGTATGCATGTGTTAAAAGAATTTATACGAAACCATAGTGGAGATTATAATGAGTAAAATAGAACCTACAATGAAGAAACCAAGTTTTCATAAGAGATTCTTAATGAGTCTTGTGAATGGTTGGCGAAGAGTAATGGATGTGAGATACAATCCTTTAAAATATATACCAGACCCTAGTCTACAAACATATTTCATGTTAGTATTGTTTACAGTATGGAGTGTGTTCTTTGGGTTCTTAGCGGCAAACTACTTAGGGTGGTTTGGGTATAACACTGTTGCAAGTATTATTATACATATTAGTATATTATTACCACTTGCATTCACAAACGCAATATTTATTGATGCAGAGAGAGACGGTCATAAATGGTTGAAAGAATGGAAAGAAGAACAAAACAGATACACTATAGTTGCAAACAGACTTAAAACTAAAAACTTGGTGATCTGGAATCCAAATAGAGAGGCATAATGAATCAATTAACAATGGGTCTTTTAGTCGCATTAGGTTTGTTGACATTCTTTTTGTATACTGAAAACAATACACTTAAAGAAAATAACATCAAACTAGAAAGTGCAATAGAAGAACAAGAAAAGGCAATGGCTGTCATGAAAGAGTCATACGAAAAACAAGGTCAATCTCTTATGAATATGACTCGTAGAAATTCAGAGATAGAGGCAGAAAAAGCGGAGTATCTAGAAATATTTTCTAGACACAATTTAGATATGCTTGCATTAAAGAAACCTGGTCTGATAGAGAACAGAATGAACAATGCAAGTGAGAAAGTGATGGAGGGATTAGAAGATGATACAGAAGAACTTTATAAGCTTACTGTGCCTGTTGACAATAATTAGTGGGTGTTCACTCATACCTAGTAGAAGTGTAGAGATATCTTCTAAACCTATACAGATTGACATCATGCAACCTGATTTACCAAGACCTGTAAATCTTACTGCACCACAATGGTATGTTGTATCAGAGGCGACAATCGCCAATCCATGTAATAAAGTCATAATAGATGGTGAAGAGAAAAGACCAAAGGCATGTGCAAAAGAAGATACAGAGAATCCAGATTGGCCAGATGGTTATACATATCTAGATAGATTTATAGACGAGATGAAAGAACAGAACAATGGTGAAATATTGTTTGTTGCAACTACTATCGGTGATTATAAAGTCATGGCAGAAGACATGCAAGAGTTGAAGAGATATATAAAACAATTAGGTGAAGTAGTAATCTATTATCGTAATGTGACAATGCCAAACGGAGAAAAAGGAGTTGGTATTGCAGTGAAAAAGAATGAAACCAATTCGAACAAAGACTAACAATCTATTTGCACCTACTAAAGGTAAATATTTCAGTGTTTTTCCAACACCCATGTTTCATGGGACTGTTGATCTAAATCATGAAGTAGTTGCGAATCATTGTAGAGATATAGTGAGTCGTATGCCTAAAGGTCAAACTGTGACAGAGTATACAACATACTTTGATGTCGATGCAAGAGAAGAGACACACAATCAACCTTGGTTTAATTCTTTTGCAAATCAGATGAAAGATTCATACATCGACTTTATCAAATCACAATTCAATTTCGAAACACCATTTACAAGACACGACATACATCTATTTGCATGGGTCAGTGTATACAATCAACCACATAGTCATGAAGTTCACAATCATGTCAAGTCTAGAATATCAGGCACATATTACCCATATGCAAATGATTCTAGTATGCCTATTAAGTTTTTTAATCCTAATATGAGCTCAGTATTCGGTCATGGTGCAAGAGATGATTTGATGGAAATAGAGGGTCACGATCAAATACAATATATGGGCACAAACGGTGCCCAAACAGACATGTGTTTCTTTCCTCAAACTGGTGATTTCTTACTTTGGCCGAGTTATATGATGCACACTGTTCCTCAAACAGATGAAGAAGACATAGAAAGAATTGCAATATCATTTAACTTACAACATGCAGAAGATTTAGGTTCATATCATCATGGTGATGATTTTGATTATTCGATATTAGACCATGAGTGAAGACAATACACCAAGAACTTTACAAGGTCAAGCGTTTAAAAGAGCGAAGAATCCCACATCATTGAATGCAGGAACTCCTCATGATTGGGAAGATCTATATCAGAATACAAAACAATGGGAAGAATCATCTACTGGTTGGGTGAATACTATGACAAAATCAAAAGAGAATAAAGAGAAGTATCAAAAATATATAGAAACAACAGAAAATCCTATGATCTACAGAGATTGGTTAAAACAAAATGAACAAGACATATAAAATAGACGAACTATACAAAGTAAGAGAGAACTTCGACAATCACGAATTCGATGGTTTCTGTTTGACAATAGATGATTTCTATGAAAATGCAGAAGACATTTACGAACACATTACAAGTAGACAATATCCTATGTGGAAATACAATACAGAATCATCTACAAGAAATGGTATAGATTACTATGATTGTCGCATCGTGGACACTGTAGGACACCCTACCAGAATTTATATGAACGAACACAACAGAATACTAGACCTGTGTCGTAGATACTTTCACAAAGGCGAATATGAATGGCAACAACTAATAGAGTATAACTGTTTTCAGACTGTAGAAGAGTTTGATAATGTATGGCAACATTATCCTCATATCGATAGTCCTTTAGATCGACCTGATAATCTATCGACACTCAACTTTCTTGTCTACATGGACAAAGAAGAAGATGGTGGAACTGCAATATATGACGGTGAATGGATTACTAACGATGAGAATATGACACTTTTATATCCTGTTGAACAGAGATTCAATCTAGAAAGAGTCATACCTGCAAAATTTAATCGTGCAGTGATATTTCCTGGTAATCGTATGCACGGTGCATGGATAGATGATTACTCTAAATACAAAGACAACTGGAGATTTACACAGGTATTATTTTACCACCCAATATCATGAATGACACAATAGAAAGAAAGTTTGATCTAGGTGATTTCTCTCAAATCATAGAAGAACCAGAACAAGTAGAAGAAACAAACAACAATGTAATCAGTGATGAAAGATTCAACGACTTCATTACTATTATGCCTGGTAATATCACACATGAGGGTTGTGAACTCATCTTAGAACAACATCATAATTTACCATATAGTAGTGTTGTAGAAGATGAGAACAAAGAAAATAGTTTTATGCCAGTCGATGTCAAAGAAGGATTGTCATACAAATACGAACATGAATGTGGTATTGACTATTCTGTTATAGAACATGACACAAAAGAGTTTAAAAATGTCATACAAGTATTTGAATCTATCATACCAGATCATCCAGATTTTGAATCTATCAACTATATGATGATTGCACACTATAAACAAGACACATTCTTTCCATCACATAGAGACATTGCAGATTCAGGTGACACTGCAACAATGATGATATTACTCAATGATGATTATCGAGGCGGAAGAATCAATGTATCAGGAAATATAATAGAAGGAACACATGGCACTTGTGTAATGTTTAACAATTCAACACAAGTATGGCACTCAGTAGAACCGATTTATGAGGGCGATAGATATGTATTATTAGTATGGTTCGGGAGAAACAATAATGAATGATGATGATTGGAGAGAACACTCAGACAAACCTTTAGAAAGACCAGAATTACCATGGGATGATTCATATGGTGATCACATTAGAATAATAGACGGATTATTTGATGAAAATATATGTAGAGATTGCATAGAAACATTTGATGATTTAGAACAAAGAGGTCTAACACATACAAGAAGAACTTTTGGTTCTCATCACATGCAAAGATCAGATACATCTATTTTTCATACTGAGTTAGACCCTATGGTTCATGCACCAATGCAAAAGATAGGTGATTTTATATCAGATACAATTATAGAATCATGGCAGATTAAATATCCTGTTATCGAGTCGGGTGCATATTATGGTTTATATCTTGCAAATATGAAAATGCAAAAGACAAGACCATCAGAAGGATATCATAATTGGCACTTCGAAGGAGGAGTTGCAAGATACGATAGACAAAGTGTATTAGGATTTATGGTCTATCTCAATGACATAGAAGATGGTGGTGAGACAGAGTTCTTATATCAAGGTAAGAGAGTCAATCCTGTTCAAGGTCGATTTGTATGTTGGCCGAGTGGATTCACACATGTTCATAGAGGAAATCCACCATTGAAAGAAACAAAATATGCAATCACTGGTTGGATAAACTACTTGATGTAAAAAAACTACTTGAAAGAATAGATAAGTAATAGTATAATTATATTATGGGAACAATAAATTTAGTTAATAGTTTGCGTTATGATATGCATGGTCGAAAGAGAAAAACATCTTCTCTCAAAACTAAATCTAAACGCACTAAATATAATGAGTTAATTGCAAGACAACAAAGACAATATGACCAAGTGATGTCTGAAGCGCAGAAACACAGAGAGAAATATCCGTCTTATGTATCATCATCTAACAATGGGTGTATTACACCTAAACGAGAGACGATGACATATACAGGAGAAAGACAACTACTTGGTATTGCAACTATGCATAAGTCTAATCTTGTACCAGTGTTTAAAGAAGATAAGAATTACGCCAAAGATTTGGCACGAATGAGGAGAAACTAAAAAATGGCATTTAATTTGACTACTGTATGTATGAAAGATGATCCTAAAGTTGATTTATCAGATATACAAAGATTGAAACTACATCTTGATAAACAAAGATTGATTTTACATGAGGGTATGCAAATCTGTAGATTCGTAGTGATTACAGATTATACTAAAGAAGAATTTGAAGAATTCGATATATGGGATGATGACCCTAACGATGTATCACCGATGAGAATATTAACTGCACAAGGCGGTGATGTGCCTCACCCTAGTTTTCATCAAAGAGAAGTATTCAGAAATGCACTCTTCTCAAATGGTGACAAGACAATGTTCATAGATGCAAATGTAATACCAAAAGGACTCATGCACTCTATTATGTTCTCATCTATACCTGAGACAGGCGATCCTGAACATACGACATATGATTTAAGTCCAGAAGACGAACAAAAGATTAAAGACAACAATTGGTCAACACTCAATATATGTTTAGATTGGACTGAGACAGAAGATACACTCTTCTTACCATATTTCTATCAACATAACTATAACGAACATGCAGACTTAGTTGCAAAGATGTTTGATAAGACTGTTATATCAGAGTATGAAACATTCGCACATTTTCTAGAAGGAGAATATGATGAGTTTCTATTACCAATGTCACCAGGTGTTGTAGGTAAATACTATGTTAGTGATAAATTAAACAATGATTTACTCAATGACATGTGGGAGAAGAATGTAAGACCGACATTTCCTGCACAATGGAGAGGATTAGGTGGTGATGAAGATGCACAATACATTCATTGGGAACATGACTATCGTGATATGTCTAAACAAACATCATTGTTATACTTAGATAAGAATGACAAAGATGTCGATCTTGATTATTGGTTAAAACTTTGGGTTCTTTAGTATAATTTACCGAAAGGTCCGAACATTTTACCTATCTTTTGAGATGCATATGCCATCTCAGTAAGTAATCGACCTTGGTCTTTTTCATCTAGTTCTAAGAGATTATATACAAAATTCAATTGCATTAGTTTACCTGTAGAATATCCATTAACAACATCATTAGTTTCAAATGATCTTGTCATATTAGGTACGAACTCATCAACTTTAATATTAGATTTGATATGACCATGTATATCTTCAAACTTCATTTCATAATCATCTGCCTCATCTTCGAACTCTTGACCATTTGCAGGATACATTTGCCATTTATTCTCAAATCCTAAACTATTTTGCATGATACCATATGATGCAAGTATTGTTCTTACCATTTGAAGAGGCGCTTTACCGAGACGAGCTGCGCCTGCACCTTTCTGAGTTGACTCAAACTTCAAGTTATTAAAACCTTTACTGTTAGGTCGAATCTGAAACGATATACTCTTAGTTTCGGCAGATATCTTAATCACTGTATCTGTAGTATCTAATCGTCCTTCTGGTGTGATACTCATTTTCATAGTGATATCATCTAACATATATGACTCAGTTTCAGGTATTGTCTCTTTCATATTGATTTCTTCAAATCGTGCATTGATACCTGATACTGCCTTTAATGATATACCACATAACTTGCGTTCTTTGTATAACATTCTCATGATGTTATTATGTTCTGATAAACTCTTCGCACTATTAATTCTATTCTTAATTTGTTTCTCTTCACGCAACATCCAGATATCGGCAGGATTCAATGTATCTTTCTTATTGATCTGATATCTATTCTTGATGTGTTTCGTATACCAATCCATGAAACCACCATCACGATTGAATGTATCAAACTTCGCATTAGGGAACTTAGTGTTCATTTTCTTATGTTGTGCAAGAAAACCTTTCAACCAGAAATCATTGACATCAGGATATACTTCTACGATCTTCTGATATATCGGTTTAGTCATAATATCTTTGACTGATGTATATCTCTTATTATTCATGAGACCATCTTGTATGATGAGTAATGACGCTCGTTCTTGCATTGCAGTAGTTTGACCGTCAGATGAACCTACTGTAGTCTTACCTGTTTTCTTTAATATGAGTTCGACACCTGTATCTGTTTCTAACGATATAGAATCACGAGTCATAGTAGAACCGTATTCTTTTCTCAATGCGATTTTAAGTTTATTGATAGATGTCTTAGGTATCTTAATTATATAATTCTTAGTTCTAGGTGTAATCTTCTTATCATCTGCAAAATATTCACCGTCTTTGAGATTACTAGTAATAAAACTAATATCAAAATCTACATGATTCTCTAAGTCTTTATTGTTTGTTATTGTAAACGCCATATATGTATTTATTATAATAGAAGAATTACAACAAAGTCAAGCGCATTTCGAAGATACTAGATCCGCATCCGAACCTACGCACAAGTTCTACATAGAACAAAAAAGGCACTCATTCGGCACCTTTCGTAGACACTTACGCTGATCCGACACTCTCTAAGAAGTTGCGTAGAACTAATAAGAAACCTACGATATTCAACATGATTAATGCACGATCTTTCCATATGACTGAGACCCATACCCATAATAAGAGACCTATCATAGAGAATATCATATCAAAATATATGTAATCAACAAGACCTCTCACAGACATTGCACTGAGTATGAATAATGATGCAATCCATTTCACATACCAATCTATGGTGTATTTGGGTGTAGTAGACTTCTGAATCCGTGTAGAATTTTCTAACTCTTTCTTCGAATAAGTGATAGGAGTAGGGGTTGGGAATATTTTTTGTAGCGCTTTGAGTATGTTCATAATATATTGTGTGCAGTAGTGTGCCTTAGTGTGAAATAATATTACTGTATATAGGTCTCATCGTGAGAGTGAATATTTGCGATTTAGGCGAGCGTGTTCAGAGATGTTAGTATATGTATAAACCGAGAAAGTGCAACCTCCAGAGAGAATTTTCTGCGCCCTACCCTTACGCACTGTATGTATATACACCATAGTAGTATGAGAGAACGCTCAGAGACGCCTCTTAGGGGGTTGCCAAAGACATCGACTCATGCGAATACAATCGATGACCCTCCATGGTAACATATTTCGAGAGCAATGGCAAGTTTTGTGACAGACTGTGAGGGGTTGACAGTGACTATCATTTTTTCGTATACTATCCCTAATGAATAAATCACTATATGCATGGCAACTACTCAGACTGCGTAGATGGTGTCACTATAACTCCGAACTGGTGTTAATAGGTGCGAATCTATCATGTTCGTTTGTAATAGGGGTTGTATACCTAGTAGTTTCGTAGTATAATAGATCATATATGTAGAGGTCATCAGTCAGTATCCTCGTATATCATGGACAATGTGAAAGTGACTGAGGGGCGGAACCCGAACTCCCACGCAAGGGGATGAAAGTGCCTTGCGAACATATCGACTTGTATCGGAAAGTCTCGCAGGACTTCTTGGAAACAGTCGGAGGAAGAAAATAACTCACGATCCACTACACTGGAGACATGGGGGCATATGAAAAACATGATTAAAAAATTTTTTTGGGGAATATTAACGCTTACCATACTAATTTTTATCGCATATATGTTTTTAATGATGTATGCCATCTTTAATTAATTATGGAATTATTAAATACAATCGCAAGTTTCATATTATTACTGTTTGCAGGTGCTTTTGCATACTTTTCAGCAGTAATAGTAGAAGAACAAAAAAATATTTCTAGGAAAACCACTAGACGGAAGTAAATTCTTATAGTAATATAAGATCATAAACAGTTTTTAATAGGGGCTACGGCTCGGGTATGGGATAAAGAGGTCAAGTATCACAAAATCCACAATTTTATTACACGATTGATGTGTGCGACCTCTCCCACCAGTTCAGGAGACAGTTATGATTGAAATATTTTTATTTCCTTACACAATTTTTAAATACGGTATCAGTTTAATGTTCTGGTCTACTATAATTGCATTCGCATATTACATAGTTAAAGGTCATTACTCGTTGGAATTTCACTCCCCGATCGTTTTTAAAAATAAAGTATCTACGGACGATGTTCGTGACGACTAAATAAGCATATGAATACAGTTGACTTATACTTAATACATGTAATATTCATTACTGCATGTGTTTTTTTCTCATATCGAGCAGGCCAAAAGTCAGGTCGTAGTGAAATGGTAACAGATTTAATAGATCGTGGACTTACAACTGTAGAAAGACTAAAAAAAGAATACGAAATTAGATAATATATAATAATATGAAAATACTTGGCGTGAATATATCACATGACACCTCTGTTGCAGTCATAGAAGACGGAAATATCGTAAGTGTCTACGAAGAAGAACGATGTCGTAGAAGTAAATGGTTTTCTCCTGCTGATGATTGTGCAAACGAATACAAAGAACTCGGTCTACTCTCTATAGATCACAAACAATTACATCAACCTGATTTTTTAACATTTGCCTCCTACGACAGGAGAGCGCTTGCATTAGATTTTAAGGACAAAGTATTAAAAGATAGAGTATTACAAGGAGAACTCATCTCCGAACTCTCAGCACAGCAATTAACTCGTAAACGAATAGAAGAACTCAACGAACAATATAAAGACTTGATGCGAATCTCTGTTGATAGAGAAGATGAAGACCATCTCATCTGTAAGGCCATCGCAGATCAATGTCAAATGGAAACTTATAATTTTGTGCCTGAACATCATTTCTTTCATGCAGTATGTGGCAGTCATCTTTCACCTTATAATGAGGCCATCGTTCTTACCTTTGACGGTGGTGGGTTTCAAACACATCATGAAGACTATCCTGGTTATCAAGAAATCGAATGTATCTGGCATTATAAAGATGATAATGTAGAACCACTCTGGAAAAGATATTCGAATCATCGTATTTGTTCAGACATTCAATCTTATTTCACAGGATACGGTGAAGACTGTATACATTGTGAAGAAGATTTAGAAGTTGTCATTGACGGTGTGCCAAGTGTCTACACTTCTTATCCTAGTATGGGTATGAACTTTTCGAATATGTCTTATGCATTAGGGTGTGACGAACAAGGTCGAGCCGCCGGTAAAGTTATGGGTATGGCATCATACGGTGATATGAATCCTAAAGTCTTTACGAAACATACAGTCGCACAACAACTCGAACATGTCAGTCTTGAACATACAGTCGCACTGATACAAGATGCAATTGATATGGTACCTGATTGTAAGAACATTGTTCTCTCAGGTGGTTACAGTCTCAACTGCACAAACAATTACAAATATCTACAAAGATTTCCTGACCATCAGTTCTTTGTTGACCCTATACCTCATGACGGTGGCACAGCAGTAGGCGCCGCTCTTACAGATTGGAGAAAGTTAAATGCTGACGACTGAGATACATAGAGAACTCGATAGTGCTTTAGATGCATTGATTGACCAAGAACAGATTGTTGCAATCTTTCAAAATCATTCTGAATGGGGACCTCGTGCATTAGGTAATCGTTCTATTATGTTTGACCCTAGGCATCCGAATGCAAAACAAATTGTCAACGATGTAAAGAAGAGAGAATATTATCGACCTTTTGCCTGCACAGTAATGTTAGAACATGCACATGATTACTTTGAGATGTTGCAATTGCCTGAGTCACCTTGGATGTCCTTTGCAATACAGTGTAAAGAAAAGGCACTCAAAGATATTCCTACACTTGTTCATGCAGACAATACATGTCGTATACAAACAGTGACAGAAGAACAAAACGAAAATTATTATAATCTCATTAAAGGTTTCTACGAGAGAACAGGTGTGCCAATTATATTCAACACATCATTTAATCTAGGCGGTGAAGCAATCTGCGAAACAATATACGATGCAATCGATACTTGTAATCGTTCTATGATTAATCATCTCTATGTTCCAGAAGATCAAGAGATAGACATACCTTACGAATGTATCAGAGATAAGACTAAGTATATACCAGACTAATGATTGTTGCATTCTCAGGCGGTATAGAATCAACAGCACTATTGCAATATTTAACAAATGAGGGTCGTGATGTAGTTGCAATCTACAGTCATTTCCCTAATTCTAACACACAGGCAAAACAAGTGCCTGAACATTTACAAAAGATATGCGATCTTCTCGATGTAGAACTTATAATACATACACATCAAGATTATGGTCTCAGAAAGACTCAATACTTTTATTCTACAAGACATTGGATATTAGCAATGTGTAATGCATCGTTGAGATTTCCTAGACAAAAGAATTTTTATTGGGGTGCAAATTCTGGTCTTGTAGAATTTAATGACGGTCTAGGTGATTGTTCTATAGTTGACCCGACAAAATATCAAGTGCAAAATATATTTGAAGCATTACAAAACATACCTAGATTAGTTGATGGTTATCATGACAAAGATGCTAAGAACGAAGATGGTTCTTACAAAATGCATCTTGATTGGAAAAATAAACAAACTATATCAGCACCACTCATAGGGTGGACAAAGAAACAACAATGGGATTATATAAGAGAAGATATAAAAGATTTAGTTCAGAGTTGTATACATTATAATAATTGTGGTAAATGTATTAAATGCGAAGAATTTAATTTGATGATAAATAGTTAGATGGATAATATTTTAGAAATCACTGATGAAGCAATTGTTAAACTTCTAGAGAAAAAAGAAAAAGAACATTTTAATTATATACGACTTGGTATCACAGGTGGCGGTTGTGCAGGCTTTGAATATATCTTTGATTCAGTTGATGCGAAAGATGTTAATGACATCGTAGTTGATTTCGGTAAATTACAATTTGTTATAGATAAGATGTCTTTGCCCTATATAAATGGTATGACTCTTGATTATATTAAAGAGGGTCTTAATGAAGTATTTAAGTTTATAAATCCAAAAGAACAATCAAGTTGTGGGTGTGGTGTTTCAATAAACTTTGATTTAGAACAAGTCAAAGTAGATGAGAGTAAAATATTTGCAATAGAGTTATGAGAATATATTATGAAAACAAGTTCAGCAAAAGCCAAAGGCCGTAATCTACAGAAGTGGGTTGTCTCACAGTTAGTCGAACACCTTGGTGCCAATCCCGAAGACATTGAATCACGACCTATGGGGTCATCAGGTGAAGATGTCATCATGGGAGTTCAAACAAGAGAACTCTTTCCTTATTCAATAGAATGTAAGAATCAAGAAAAGGTCAATGTCTGGTCTGCATACGAACAGGCAGAGTCAAACTGTAAAGGTTATGAACCAGTCGTTGTAATAAAAAAGAATAGAAAGAAACCTCTAGTCGTAATAGATGCAGAGTATTTTGTAAAACTACATGAAGAAAAAGAAATTTAAAGTTGTCTTAGCAACAGATCGTAAAGGCAGAGAGTTGCAAACACTCTCTAATATCTGTGGTGAAAAAGAAATACCTTTTTATTTCTTTGATGTCAGACATGACATTGTAAAAGATCATGTGCATGATAATACTGTAGTCTTTACAAGAGGACCTTGCAAGAACAGATTAGGTTATCTTAACAAACTTACAGAAATGGAAATGTTAGGTGCAACTATGGTCAACAATCGTGAGACACAAGAAGTCTGTAATGATAAGTGGCGGTGTCATATGATGTTAGAACAAATAGGTTTGACACAACCTAAAACAGTTATGATTGCAAGTTCTCGTGATGATATAATAGAAAAACAATTTACTAAATTAGACTTAGAGTTTCCTGTTGTTGTAAAAAAATTAGAAGGCTCATACGGTATCGGTATCATGATTGCAGATACAATGTTAGGTCTTAAAACAATTATACAGACACTATACAAAGAAGAGGCAGTGCATCAATCAGGTGATGATGTAATCATACAAGAGTTTGTAGAACATAAACATGACTATCGTGCCCATGTCTTAGACGGTCAAGTCATAGCGGCCATGAAACGAACACCACAACAAGGTGATTTCAGGTCAAATGTTTCAAGAGGTGCCTCAGTAAAATCTGTAGAATTATCAGACATAGAAAAACAACACTGCATTATGGCGGCTACACATGTTAGTGCAAGATGGTGTGCAGTAGATTTTATTCGTTCAGACAAACAAAACTCTCCGATTATATTAGAAGTTAATCATGCCCCACATACACAAGGTATAGAAGAGGCAATGAGAGACAATGGTGCAGAAGTCGATGCACCATTGATGACACAAATCGTAGAACACTTTGAGAGGTTAGCAAATGAATAATGTAATGTATCCGTTCGGACCACCAGTTTATTTAAGTAAAGTAGACGATGAAATAATACAAGAACTAGATGTTAGAATAGATGAGACAGGTGGTAAACCTGAGTTTGATGCGAGTGGTCAACTTGCAGGTCGAATAAAAAAACAAACTCACTTAGATGAAGTGATATCAACTAAAGTCCGTGATCACATTTTAAATCATTGTAAATCTTTTTATGAACAAACATCACAAGACGAAATACCTTTAACCGCAATGGTTCTAGACAGTATTTGGTCTAATATTCAAGAGGCAAGAGAATTTAATCCGCCTCATCAACACACTGGTAACTTTAGTTTTGTTATATATACAAGAAATGACTTAGAGAATATTACAGAACAAGAGTTGCATAATAATGAATATGATAGTAGAATAACAGACTATCAGAATCAAAGACCTCTAGGTGGTTTAATAGAATTATTATACGGTGAAAGCAATTGGATGAATTGGACTTCCTTTTGTCATTTACCAAAACGAGGAGATATATTAATTTTTCCGTCATGGTTGAGACATACAGTGTATGCACACTATGAATCAGGCAAGATCAGAATCAGCGTGGCGGGTAATGTTAGTTTACAGTAATGAACAAAATACAACAGGCGATGCACAACAAAGCCAACAATGCCTTAGGCGAGGTTGAGTATCAGATCGATTTATTTTTAGATAACAATTGTAAGTCCACTTTTAAGATGGACAAATATCTTGCACAACTAGATTTTAAAAAGAGACTTGTAATAATCATGAAAGACAGTTTTAATCCTCTACTGGAAGAGATTACCAGTGACGAGGAAGACTTTATAGAAGCATACTCTTTCTTGACTATACCTCAGAAAAAAAGATTTGTTAAATTCGTTATGGGACTACAAGAGGGTTGTGACAAATATATTGCAAAGAATGAATCAACATGGAAAGCAGACTCAGAACGAAGAAGATTTCAAAAGAAAATGAGAAAGGCACACAATGAAAGAATTGCACAAATAGAATCTTCTACAGGTTATAAAAAAAGAAAATGACAGAACACATAGGATTTCCATTACCGTCTGAGATGTTTGCACCACCAGAAAAAGAAAAAGAAGACTTTGATAAACATGTAGCAATTAGTAAACTTCTAGACATACCTTTGAAGTGTCCTCATTGTGAAAAAATATTAAAAGAAAAAATCACTTGACGATTGACATACATTAATAGTATACTTATAACATGATATTAATTGACTTTACCCAGACTATTATCGCCGGTCTGATGGCACAAATAAAAAGCAACAATGGCGAAATCAATGAAAACATGTTGAGACATATGATTCTCAACAGTCTCAGAAATTACCAAAAGAGATATGCACGAGAGTATGGCGAGATAGTGTTATGCACTGATGCATCTAATCCTTGGCGTAGAGATTACTTTCCCTTGTATAAAGCAAACAGAAAGAAATCAAGAGAGGCAGATGATAAAGATTGGCAGTTGATCTTCGACACTTTACATAAAGTGAAAATGGAAATCAAAGAGAACTTTCCTTATCGATATATGTATGTTGAGAAATGTGAGGCAGATGACATTATTGCAATACTTGTAAAACATGCAAAAGAAAAAGTTTTGATTATAAGTGGTGACAAAGACTTTCAACAATTACATAATGATAGTGTTGAACAGTGGTCACCTAATTTAAACAAAATGATAGATTGTCCTGAACCTGAAATGTTTTTAAAAGAGCATATTCTCAAAGGTGACAAGTCAGATGGCGTGCCTAATATATTATCTAACGATGATTGTTTAGATGCAGGCATTAGACAAACACCTTTAAGAAAACCTGTGCTTGATAAATATCTCAGGATTAGTATAGAAAAGGACGATAAATACTATAGAAATTATTTAAGAAATCAAACGCTGATTGATTTGAGTTTTATACCAGACGATATAGAGTCTGCGATATTAGAAGAGTATGCAGAAACAGCGCCAGTATTAGGTAATGTTTTAACATACCTTCAAAAACACCGTCTCAATCAGTTATTAGATCAAGCAGGAGATTTTGCAATATTATGACTACAAAGAAAAAAGGAAGAGGCAGACCTAAAGGTGCGCCAAATAAACCTAAAATGGAACTCATTACTGAAAAGAAAGAGTTATATAAAAATTCAGATGCCTTTGAAATATTCTGTCAGGCAGATTTAGTTGCACAAGAGAACGAAGACTTTGCAATCAATGGTCTTATGGTCTACGGTCAGACTAACGGTGCCTTACAAGATATATTACAGTGGGTGTTTAACGATAGAATCAAATCAACATTACCTGAGGGTAAAACACCTTTCAGAAAGAACGATGCACCTGCATCAGACTTATCTGAGAGTGCATTAAGATTTGAGTTTAAAAAGTTTAAATACTTTTGCACAGAAGAAGTGCCAAAGACTCGAAGAGAAACAATGTGGATTGAAATGTTAGAAAGCATTCCAGCAAAAGAAGCTGAGATGATGGACTTAGTAAAAGATAAAGTTTGGCCTTTCAAAAACATCACAAAGGATATTGCCAGTAAGGCATTCCCAAACGCAAACATTGGATAAATATTATTGTCCTCCGAGACTATACATAAAAGATGAACATTCATTTTAACAATGTGTAAAGAACTAAATAGTCGTGTAGGACTCCATGGAGATTTTTAATTATGAATGAAGAGAATAAAACATTTGCTGAGACAACAGTTCAACCAACTGAAAGCGAAAATATAAGAGAGCGTATCTCTAATTACAAAGCACAAGTCTCACCTCAATCGGTGCAAGTCGCACAATTACTTTTAGAACAACAACTCAAAGCAGGTCTAGTTAAATCTACAGACTTAGATGCATTGATTATGATGAGAGATGACCTTAACAAAGCAAACATAGATTATAGGTCTATGTTAGAAAATGGTCAGAAAAGATTACAACAACTTGCAGAAGAGGAACAGATTGCTCAAGTTGCTAAAGAAGAAGAGAGAAAACAAATTCAAGAAACTAAACTTGTTGATGAGAGATCACTCAGAAAAACTTTACAAGATAAACTTGCAATCGCAGAAGCAAAACTAGAGGCACTTGGTGGTGTTCAAGGTAATGTTGCTGAAACACCTAATGTAGATGTTGCAAATCCAGAAATTAAATATGGTATAGAAGAAGAGGTTGAAGAAAAGAAACCTACTCGTGCATTTGAAATTGCAAGGGCATTAAATCCTGAACCTAAAACACCAGTTATAGATGATGAAGCAATGCAAAGGGCACATGAAGAACTAGATGCATTCAATACTAAAGTAGAAGCAACTAAAAAATCTTTTAAAGAATGGGATGAATCTCAACAAGAATTAGAACTTGAAGTGCCAGAAGATGCAAAAGGAACAGACGAGTTTTTAAAAGAAGTAGAAAAAGTCGAACAAGAAAGTTCAGCACCTGTAATATCAAAGGCACAAGTAAATGAAGAACAGGCAGAAGATATAGTTGCAGATGAAGTTGATGTTGTCGAAGATGAAGAAGAATATGAAGAAGTTATTATTCCTTCTGAGAACGAATTAAAGTCTATGACTAAATCTCAAATCAACGATGTTGCAGAACAAGTTGGTTTTAATATTAAAATGGCAGATACAAAGGCAGTAATGATTAGTTCTTTTGTAAAACAAACAGAAGAATATATCGCCAATCTACAAGAGAGTGGTGAGTTTATTTCTGCAACAACTGATGATGAAGATGGCGATACCGATAATCAAAAAGATGGAGGTTACTTCTAAAAGTCTGGTTACAAATGATGGTGGGTCTAGTAAAGTTCGTATATGTAAAGAACTTGCAACAATACTAGGAACAAGATACGCAGAGATACCATTACAGATTTATAAAAAAGGAAGTAAACTTGCATTATCACTATTAACATTACCTTATGAAAAGGTGTGTGATGTCGATTTGCACTGGTATAATACAACTAGAAGTTTAAGATCACCAGCAAGAGTCGATGAAGACCCACAATATTTTCAGGTGCCATTAGGCGTGTTTGATGAAGGAGAATATGTAATGACACTGATACAACAAACAGAAGAAGTAGAACGACATATCTTATGTGAAAAACAACATTCATGGTCCGAATACTATAAATAATACTATGTCAGATAATCAAATAGAATACAATGATTTTGGTTTTACCGCTATGGATGCCGATGAGTTGGCATCTGTTGATACTAAAATAGTTGAAACAACTACAACAGCAAAAGCAGTTATTGAGAAACTCGATAACTTTGTTCGTCCTCTTTTAGAGAATCTTGCAAAAGATTCTGATAAAGATTATATCTACTGGCCAAACAGATTAGATATACTCACAAAGAAACTAAAAGAATTAGACGACATTCAAAAAAATATCGTATAAAACCCCTTTACTATGACTCTCATTTTTTGATAGAATACTATCTATATTAACTATGGAGAAATGAAATGTCAAACTTTTCATATTACGATGATTCGCCAGAGGTGAAAAAACTCGTAGAAATTGGGCGCAACATGATAAGGTTGTGCGAAGAAAATAAACTATTCCCTAAAGACGACTATCTATGGAACTGTGCCGTTGTGGCAGGTAATAAACTTACGACTGTAGGCACCACATGGGCAAGAGTCAAAACTGTAGGTGATCTTACACAAGATGAACGAAAGGCAGTGTTAGGTTATCTTGACTATATTAAGGCTTGACAATGACATCACTTTTTTGTTATTATATCCATGATGAGTAATAAAGGAGAAAATATGAAACTATCAGATTTAGTAAACGAGGTCAATCAAGAACAAGACCTTATGTATCTAGTCAATGAGTTGTGTGAGACTTTAACAGATGCAATGCATACTAGGTGGAAACACACAATAGGTAAGACTTACTTTAGTTATAAAGTTGGTCCAAAATATATCAAGATTATCAGTAATGATAATGACGGCCTCAACACTTCTGTTTGGGGTTTTATTAACAAAAAAGAATGGCAAAAAGGTAGGACAGGTATTACTTTCAAAGAGGGTGATATTCTAAAAGCCGCTGGTTGGGCTACACCTGCTTTAAATGCGCCGAGAGGTAACCTGTTTGATATTAGTATAAAAGGTTATGTTGACCCTAATTCTTCAAGAATTTATGGTCCAGATTATTTGAGGTAAATTATGGATTGGTTAAAAGAAGCAATAAAAAATTATAATAATCTATCAGAGAGTGAACAAGCACATGTAGATGCCGCTCTCGATAGTTTAGACGATGAAACAGGAGACGAATGTGTATGTGGGGAAAAAGATTGTCCCGATGAATATGCACATTATACAAGTGGGTATTAATATGATAAATTTATATGATATAAAACATGCGAATTTACCTATGAGTGAGAGAGAGAATCCTATTGTATTAAGATTCTTGAAGAATAATCCTTCAAGAGTTAGATACAGAGGTAAATCTATACCTGGTATTTACAATAGACCAGCATCTCATTGCATTAGAGAATTTGCTACTTCATTTACGATCTATCCTAGATAGAGAAAACTAACTTGACTAAGAGGAGGTCATAGTGTATTATAGGACTAAAAAACAAGTCGTGAGAATTAGATACTTTTATTTTATATTAGGCGCATTATTGGGTCTAGTCGCAGGTCTATCATCAAAGATGTATGCATCAGATGAGAATGGCGAGGCAGTTTGCATGGCAAAAAACATTTACTTCGAGGCAGGTAATCAACCACTCGCAGGTAAAGTTGCAGTTGCACAAGTTGTTCTAAATAGAATCGAGCATAGTGCATACGGTGATAATGTCTGTGATGTTGTATATCAAGCCAGATGGCGTGAGAATTGGAAAGGCAATATGGTGCCAGTTAGACATCAATGTCAATTCAGTTGGTTCTGTGACGGCAAATCAGACGAACCATTAGACACTGATACATTCTTCGAGTCTTATGTAATTGCATCAGATGTTCTTATGGGTAAGTATCCTGATATTACTGAGGGTGCAACACACTATCATTCCATTATGGTCGAACCATATTGGGCAGAAACATTAAACGAGACAGTTCAAATAACTGACCACATATTTTACAAATAATTATGGCACAAAAACAATCACAACAAAGACCAGTAGATAAAAAACTGGAAGAAAAAAAGAAACAACAAGCACAAGATAGGAGAAACGGATAATGCCAACAGACGAACAATTCGACAGAGTAGAAAAGTTATTAATAGGTTTATATTTTTTTATACCTTTAATGTTTATACTTAAAAATTTCATATGAACATCTTTGTATTAGATAACGACCCAAGAGAAGCGGCTAGAATGTTATGTGACAAACATGTCCCTAAAATGATTGTCGAGTCTGCACAAATGTTATCTACTGCACATCGAATGTTAGATGGCACGCCAATAAAAAAACCTTCAAGGTCTGGCAAAACAATTCAAACTTATTATACTTTTGGCGATGAACGAGATGATATGTATTATCTTGCAGTTCACAAATATCATCCATGCACAACATGGACTATGCAGTCAAAAGAAAACTATCTTTGGCACTATGAACATTTCCATGAAATGAATCTAGAATATCAATATCGTAGAAATAGATTACATGAAACTTTTAGAAAGTTAGGTATCATGTTGGCAAAACCACCAAAAAATATTCCTGACGGTGATCTTACAGAGTTTGCACAAGCAATGTCACACTATCCAGATTGTATTGTAAAAGGCGATGCAGTCAAAGCTTATAGAAATTACTATCACACAGCAAAACCATTTGCAAAGTGGGAGTGGAAAAGACCAGCGCCAGAATGGTGGCAAGGTTATCAAGGAGTAGCATGAGTTCAGTTTATAATGTAAAAGGTTATCAACACATAGATAATTTTTTACCAGATGATATATTTAATAATATACAATCATTATTAATGTCACATAACAGTATGCAGATGCCATATTTTTATAGAAAAGGATTAACTACAGATGATGATACAGAGGGTTTTGCTTTTGGTAATTGTCTGATGAATGAAGAACAAATACCTGATATCAATCTATTTAATGAGATTGCATTACCAATTGTATCTCGTTTACCAATGAAAAGATTATTGAGAGTAAAAGTAAATTGTTATCCTCGTCAAACATTACGAAATAGTAAACAATATCCGCCTTCTGAATTTCATAGTGACTTTGATTTTCCACATACAACAGGCATATTATCTATTAATGATTGTAATGGTTATACAGAGTTTACAAACGAACATCATTTTTTAACTAAATCGGAGGCAAATAAAATGATTCTATTTGCAGGTGAAGAACAACATCGTTCTGTCGGTCAATCGGATACCAATCTTAGAGTCAACATAAATATAAATTTCATATGAGAATATTAGTAGAAAATTACGGAGATGTTAGAGTGTTTAAAGATAGATCACTCGTAGGCATACCAAGATATATTATAGAGACAATCGATCCAGATTTCGGTTTTAGAAATGAACAAATCTTTTCAGGTGTTTGGTATAATAAGAAAACAGTATTAGAGATAGCACAAAAAAAGGTTAGTGAATTAGATGCCCAATTATGATTTCTTAAATACAGAGACAGGTGATCTTGAAGAACACTTTATGTCTTATAAAGACTTAGACGAGTTTAAGGAAAATAATCCCCATTTAATGCAACAAATAACAGCACCTAATATTGTAGGTGGTCATGGTGACAGAGTTAAGACAGATGCAGGTTTTAAAGAAGTGTTATCAAAAATAGGTGAAGGACATCCAGGTTCTCACTTGCATAAAAAGTCCGCAAAGGAAATTAAAACAAGAGAAGTTGTTAATAAACACATTGCATTACAAAGCAAAAAATAGTATAATACATTATGACTAAAGTGAATATGAATCTTTTAGAACTTACAGATTTAGAAAATATAAAACTTAAAACAATCAATCACGAGGGTAAAAGATATTATCTTGGCGAAGATGATATGAAATATCCTAGTGTCACTACAGTTGTTGGTCTACATTCAAAAAAACAAATCAAACTATGGCGAGAAAGAGTTGGCGAAAAAGAAGCCAATAAAATAACTAAGAGAGCAACAAAACGAGGCACCTCGTTTCATCAACATGTAGAAGATTATCTTAGAAAAGAAAAAGACTTTATTGAGTTTGATAACATATTACAAGAACAAATGTTTAAATCAGTTCAACCCATGTTAGATGAGATTATACCTATTGCCCTTGAAGCACCTTTGTATTCTCATGAATTACAAATGGCAGGTCGTGTCGACTGTATTGGTGTTGCACATGACCAACTTGCAATTATAGATTTCAAATCAAGTTCAAAACCTAAACAAGAATATATGGCTAAACCTTGGTATTTACAAATGACTGCCTATGCAATTATGGTCGAAGAACTTACAGGCGAACCAATCAAAGAGATATGTGCCATTGTGGCAGTTGAGGGTCTAAACACATTTCAATTATTTGTTTCAGACCCAACAAAACATGTAGATGAGTTATACGGACTTAGAAAACAATATAGAAACCTTTACGGTATATGATACACATTTACGATAACGATAAACAGATGATTGCAGTAGTGCATGATTTTATAACACAAGATGAGTGCGAAGAAATACTTGCACATTCTTGGCAAAATATGGAAAGATCAACCGTTGCAAGTAAAGATGGTAAAGGTCAAAAACATAGTAAGAGGACAGGTTCAAATACATGGTTACAGCATGATGCATCACCTATAATAAAAGATGTTGCAGAACGAATATCACAGATGGTGAGAATGCCATTACAGAATGCAGAACCTTTCCAAGTTGTGCATTACGGAGAAAATGAAGAATACGATTATCATTGGGATAGTTTTGATGAATCTGATGATGTCGCAACAGAAGAGTATACAAAGAATGGCGGTCAAAGATTGATTACTGTTTTAGGATATTTGAGAGATGTGCCGAAAGGAGGTGAAACTGGTTTTAATCATCTAGGTGTAAACATTCAACCTAGAAGAGGCAGTATCATTGTGTGGTGGAATGTTGAACCTAATACAACAAAGAGAGAAATCAAATCTCAACATGCAGGTTTACCTGTATTAGAAGGAGAGAAGTATGCTTTTAATTTGTGGTTTAGAGAAAGAGAGTTTATAAAATGAAAGTAGAATCTTTCGGTAAAGTTGATACTAAGAAACTTTTAGAAGAGTATCTAAACATAAGTGACAAGATGGATGAAGTTTCTAATCAAGGTAATGCAGTATTGGTTCAGAAAAGATTCCATATACTGTTTAGAGGAAACCTTAACCCTTTACATTCAATTAGCCAAAGAGATTTTCCTTATACCTTTGAAGTTTCAAATCAGATAAGAGAATTATTTAATTTTAATAGTATAACCTATCGAAGTGTTGAACCTAACACTGCATATAATTGGCATAAGGATAGTGGTAAAATCTCTTATCATATACCTTTAATATCGAATCCTGGCTGTCATTTTGTATATGATTCAGAGTCATATCATATGAAAGTTGATGGTTGTATATACAAAGCAGACACCGAATCCTTGCATACATTTGTTAATGCAGGCCAGGAATCTAGGGTGCATTTAATATTTGAGGTATTATAAAATGATAACAAGAAAAGAATTTACAGAACAAGTCGAAAGACTTATAGTTGGTGGCAGAACAGATGTAATGAGTGCAATACTCAAAGTGTGTGAGGTCAACAATGTAGAACCAGAGGGTGCTAAGAGATTACTATCTATACCTCTGAGAGAAAAACTAGAAGCAGAAGCAGAAAGTTTAAAGTTAATTAATCGTCAAAAGGCCAGTCGAGGTTCTTTGACAACTTTTATGAGTAAGGAGTAAATATGAAAGAAGGCGATATAGTATCCGTGATCACCGTAAGTGGTGAGTATATCGGTAAATTGGTTTCTAACAGACACGATTGTGTTGAGTTAGCAGACCCTAGAATTATAGTAAATACACCAGAGGGTAAAATGGGATTTGCAAAAGGCATTTGTGTCACAGGTTGTGTAAACCCTACAAGTGTTTCAATACAGAATTATGTATTCATGACAGAAACTAACGATGACATAGTGACAGCATATAATACGGCAGTAAGTGGCATCGTAGCACCTAAAAAGAAAAAGATTATAGTTAATAAGTAATGTCAAGTCGAGAGGGTTTTGATAGTTATCAACTGTATCTCGCAGTTAAGTTGCATTTTAAAAATGAAGACTATGATTTTATAAAATACAACGCTCGTGTAAAGGCAGACTTATCATCTTTTATGAAACGAAATGATAAGTTTCACTTTGCAAAATTATCAAGAACATATAAACATGAACTTAAAGATTTCTATGTTGCAAACTTATCACAAGGTGATTATTGGGCTGGTGAACTTTTAGAAAAAGAGGCACAAAATAGATTTACAGAATACAAGAAAAGAAAACAAAAACTATCACACATGTTCGAACAAGAAGTCAAAGAGTTATTAGAAAAGAAAACAATACAAGAAGTTCTTACATGTTCGAATGGTCAACACCCATATTTACTTAAACAATTTCTAGGTAAAAAAATATCTATTGAAACAATGTGTATTCTAAATGATATAACAGATTACAGTATAACATGGAATAAACTCATCAAAGAGAACATCGTATATCCTGATACATATCATAAGATTAAAAAATACAGAACATTCTTATCATATGACTTTAAACAATACAAACAAAAATTAATTGAACTATGCTCTACTTAGTAGGAAACGGACCAAGTCGTAAAGACTTAGATTTAGAAACACTAGACAACTGGTGGGGAATGAATATGGTTTATAGAGACCATACACCAGACTTACTGTTTGTGCAAGATGTCGCCCCACAAAATGAAATGATTACAGATCAATACTACAAGAAACATCCAGTATGTGTGGGAGAATGGAACGAACTGCCTATGGATATGTTTGATATTATGAAGTTCGGATTACCAGGTGAAGTAATTGAGAATCGATTGCCGACAGACGACAGGTTTGTGGTGCAAGGAGAAGATTATCGAGGCGAAGGACAGAGAACATATATGATTGGATATTCCTCTGCGGAGGCAAACAACATAGTTATATATACAAATGAATTGCTCAAGAACACTTTTTGTGGCATCTATGCATTAGGTTATGCAGTGCATCACGGTCATAAGAAGATATGTTTAGCAGGTTATGATTCATTACAATACGGTGATCTACAGAATATATACGGACCAGAAGACTGTTATACATACAACGAGACATATACAGAACAAAATTCAGGTGTGGGAAAACCTCAGCAGGCACAATTTGTTGCATTGCTGGAACACATAAATAAGGACTATCCAGATGTAGAGTTATATTTTAAAAACTCTATTGACGGATTCGATAAAATCGATTATACTGATATAGTATCTCGGTTAAATATCGAAGATAGGTGGGTTCTAGGCACAGCGTGTTTCGAATCCGAACTTTAATAAGATGCGATAAAATGCAAATACAATGCGATATAATGCTATAAGGAGTATAATACAATGTCTACATCTTTAGATAAATTAAGGCAGGCCATGGAAACTGCTTCACCTACACAAGGTGAGAAAAAATCCTACGATGATGATAAGTATTGGAAACCAGAACTTGATAAATCAGGTAACGGTTATGCAATAGTTAGATTCTTACCAACACCAGAAAACGAAGAGATGCCATGGGTGTCTTACTTCGACCATGGTTTCCAAGGACCTGGCGGTTGGTATATTGAGAAGTCTTTAACGACTCTCAGTAAAAATGATCCTGTTAGTGAATACAACACTCAGTTGTGGAACACTAACATCGAAGCAAACAGAGAACAGGCAAGAAAGCAGAAGCGTAGACTTCACTATGTGTCTAACATCTATGTTGTTTCGGACCCTAAACATCCCGAGAATGAAGGAAAGGTATTCATGTACCGTTATGGTAAGAAGATTTTTGAAATGTTGAAAGAGGCAATCTCTCCAGCATTTGAAGATGAAGCTGCTATAAATCCTTTTGATCTTAGAGGCGAGGGTGCAAACTTTAAAATTAAAATCAGAAAAGTCGATGGTTATTGGAACTATGACAAGTCTGAGTTTGATAGTCCTGCACCACTTTTTGAAGATGAAAATCAGCTGAATGATATATATACTACGCTGAGTCCTTTATCTTCAATTATTGCACCAGACCAGTTCAAATCTTATGATGAACTGAAAACTAAACTCGATAGAGTATTAGGTTTAACTGGTGATGTTAGCACATCTACTGCTGAGTCAGTTGCAGAAGACCTTGACGAAGTGCCTTGGTCTGGCGTAAATACTGATACAGTAGCAGACGAACCTGTAATCGCATCAGCAGAATCTTCCCCAAGTGATTCAGAGGGAGATGAAGCGATGGATTACTTTAAGAAGCTTGCAACTGAGTAAGTTTCTTATTAGGGAGTTGTAGTTTATAATATGTATTCGTGTTTTGCTACAACTGACTATGACCGTGGATATGGGGGTATCATAGTAGGGGAAAAGATAACAAAAACTGATGCGGTGTTATCTGGTGTAGAGCGAGGTTGCTATAAAAGTATGGGGCGACTACACACTTTAATAAATTAATTATGACAATGGTGAAACCTAAAATGCATCCTAAGACGAGACAAGTAGAGTCTTTCGATCGTATGTTGCGAAGATTTAAAAAGGCCTGTGATAGAAAAGGTATAGTTAAAGAATGTCGAGATAGACAATATCACGAGAAACCTAACGACACTAGAAATCAACGCAATCAAGCAATCAAGAGAAAGAAAAAACTAGACGCTCGCAAAGCAGAATTCAAAACTTACAGGAGAAAGTAATGCGTAGTAAAAGAGAAAAGCGTATCATTCGAAGACGCCTTGTTTCTACTATCACTGCTCTTCTTCTTATTGCTGGTGCAATCTATATCTTCTTTGTTTTTAAACCACCAACTGCTTTAGATATCAAAAACTATTACGATGCGCCTATCGAAGAGGACGATGGCACTCGATATGGGTAAAGGAAGTAAAAGAAGACCACAAATCGTATCAGACGATAAGTTTCAAGAAGCATGGGACAATATCTTTCCTCGTAAGATTACACCACCTCAAGCATCTACTCAGGTGCATAAAGATAAAACAAAAATAATTCCTAGAAAAGCTAAACACAAATAGCATAAATAAGGGTATGGCAGATGATACCCAAGAAAATCTCGATATATTAAGTAGATTGATACACGAAACTCCTTCTGAATATAAAGCAAGATCAGAAGAGTCTCTTAGATGGTATCAAGAGCAGATGAGATCAGTAAGACTTAGTGCAAAAGAGTTTATGAGAACTGCGCCTTTAGATAAAACCAGAAGAATTTTAACTGGTCGTTTCTATACTTATTTCTATCAACCTAAATACAGAGATATATTGCCTTATTATGATATTTTTCCTGTCACATTAATTATTGATTCGGACTCTAACTCATTTTCAGGTTTAAATTTTCATTATTTGGCACCTAGATATAGAGTATTATTACTTAAAGAGTTATATCAATATATCATTAAAGATGATGAAGAGGCGAATGATATGACAAATAAGATTCGTATCACATATGAAATTTTAAGTAAGACTGCTAAATTAAGGTGGGCAAAACCTTGTTATAAGAGATATAGATTAGACCATGTTGTTGGACCTGCCCTAGAAATAACACCAGATAAATGGGATGTAATGGCAATGTTACCACTTGCAAGATTTAAAAAAGAAAACATAAACAGAGTATATGCAGAAAGTAGAAAAGCTGCTTTTAGTTAGGTAAAAATATGACAACACAGAGAATAGATAAACTTTTAGCCAACATGGACCAAGGTGCAAGATCAAATAGATTCGAAGTCAGAATATTATGTCCACAATTAGGCCTAAAAGATTTTGGTATAAGATGCCTTGAAGCACAAATACCAGGTCGTCAATTAGAAGTATCAGATTTTTCAACATATGGACCTAATATAAAATATCCATTTAATGTATCAAATGATGGTCAAGAAATTGCATTTACTTTTCTTTGTGATTCTACTTTTGCAGACCGTTTTGTTATAGATGCATGGCAATCATTGATATATGCAGGCGAAATACCAGAACCACCAGAAGTAGAAAATAATGAAGAGTTGGTTCAACCATTTGGAAATATAGCAGGAAGTTCTGCACACCCAATGTGGTCATATTATAACTCTTACACTGGAACAGTTGAAATAGAACAATTTACTCGTTCAGGAAAAAAATCATTGGTTCATACACTGCATGAGGCATATCCTGTATCAATGAATCCAATGCCCTTATCGGCATCAACAACTGATGAGATAATGAAATTTGAATGCACATTTGCTTATAGAACATGGGATGCAGATTACAGAAAACCTAATCCTGTAAGTGGAATAAATAGAGGAAGAAGAATATTAGATGCTATATTAGACATCAAGAATTTAAGAAAAGGTGGTAATAAATCTAATGATAGTCTTCAAAGGTTTAGTGATAGATTAGCGAAATTAGATGGTATATTAGGTTAATACCGTTTTAAATAATTAGGAGAATAAATTATGCAATTACCTATACAATCGGCACCAGAGTATCGTGTCGAATTACCAGTCTCTAAACAGACTGTAAAATTTAGGCCATTTCTTGTTAAAGAACAAAGAAACATGATAATGGTCAAAGAAGATGCTACGCCAACTGAAATGTATTATGCATTAATTAACATGTTGCAAAGTGTCTGTATAAGTGATCTTGAAATAGATCAACTGCCAATGACAGATGTAGAGTATATGTTTATGAATGTAAGGGCACGGTCTGTAGGCGAAACACAAGATGTTAAGGCACCTTGTAGAGAAAAAGATTGTGATGGCACTGTAAACTTTAAGGTTGATATGACTAATTTAAAGATTAATGAACCTAAAATTAGAGTTGACGATAAAGGAAAAATAGAACTGAATGATGAATTAACAGTTCAATTAAAAGTTCCTACTTCTAAACAAATGATGACAGTTGCTGATATCGATAATGAATCTGATATGATAAGAAAATTATGTTTGATTAGTTTAGAAAAAATTTATGATAAAGAAAACATTTATGATCTAAAAGAATATAGAGATTCAGAAATAATTGATTTTATAGAAAGTTTAACTATAGAACAATTTACATTAATCAGTAGATTTTTTGAAGAAGTGCCGACTGTTAGTTTAGAAATGGACGGAGTTTGCGAAAAATGTGGAGCAAAATCTAAAGATACATTACAAGGATTTGCAAATTTTTTTTAGTAGGCCTTTCGCATGAAAATATAGAAAGCTATTATAAGACTAATTTTACATTATTACAAAATCACAAATATAGTCTTACAGAGTTAGAAAATATGATACCATGGGAAAGGGAAGTATACATAAGACTATTAAAACAATGGGTCGAAGAAGAAAACGAGAAGAATAAAAAAATTGCTCAAGCAAGAAAACAAAGAAGGAAAAGATAATGGCTAAAGATAGAGATAATGACAGAAATGAAGTCGAGATAGATTTAGATAAGTATATGGCACTTATCGACCAGCTCGATGAGCAAGAAGACAAGATCAAGGAGATGCAAGAAGAGGCTCGTAAAGCAAAGTCTCAACTTTCACCACCTAAAAGAAAGATGATAGATCTATTTCTAGATGACAATGATATCAATGAAAAGTCTATTATAGGTTTTATATCATTCTTATTAATGACTATATTTGGTGTGACTGATTTAGTTACCGCTATAGTATGGGATATGGATTTAAAGGTTTCTGAAACTATCTACACATCATTTGTAGTAGTGACACTAGGTGCCTTTGGAATATCAGAAGCAGGCAAGGCATTCGGAGGAAAATAGTAAATGGCTAAAAGACCTTTACCAAATAATCAAAAAGCAAGAAACATGGTTGTTAACCAATTCACGGTTACCAAGGCGGTTCAATTTCCAGAATTACAAACTGCTGTAGCAGCTGCTACTGGCGGTTCTAAAAATGGTAATGGTAATGGTAAAGATAAAGCTTTAACCAAAGAAGATTTTGATAGTGGTTTTTCAGGTGGTGTAGGTCAAATCAAAGAAGGACTTTCAGGTTTAGGTGCAGGTCTAGGACCATTAACAGTTCTTGTAGATTTTGTTAAGGGGTTTGCATCAAAAATAGGAAACTTATTTACAATCTTTAAGGGGTTCTTCAATATCTTAATGTCTATACCTAGAGCAATCGCCAATGCTTTCAAAAAGAAAGATAAAGAAGAAGATAAAAAAGATAAAAAAGAAGGCAAAATTAAAAACGCTTTAGAGAAAGGAAAGAAAAAAGAAAGAGACAAAGATCGTAAAGAAGCCAAAAAAGGTCGTGGTGGTTTCATGCGATTTGCAACTATGTTAAAACCTGTATTATTGATAGGCGCAGTATTAGCCATATCAGCCGGATTGTTAATGTTATACAACTGGTTAGTGGGTAAGGGTCTATTCAAACTACTCGATGACTTAGCTACAAATTTCAGAGTGGGCCTTATAGATTTACAATTGGGTATAGCAAAGATATTTGGTAAAGAACAGAAATTAGAAATGTTAAGAGAAGAGAAAGCCGCTCTTATAATTGAAAAAAAAGTCGTACCTAATTTAACTGAAGCAGATAAACAGGCATTAGCAACAATTCCTTCAAAAGCTGGTCAAGCAGCTTATATTGCTAATTTAGCTACAACAAAAGGATATGGCATAGAAAAATCGGATGCTCAAAAGGCTATGGCCAGAGACTCAGGTTCAATGAGAGAAAGAGTTGATAAAACAGTTTTAGGTAAAAATGAACAAGGTCAAAATATAACATTAAACTTAGGCAGTGTAGCTGCTACGGATTCAGCTTCATATTCTTTAGACACTAAAAAAACGATTAAAAATTTAAACATGTCAGAACTTACATCAGACATGGGTTTAGGTTCTACATTAAGAACTTCTAGTCAGTTTACTGAAACTAGGCAAGTAGGTTTAGGTATTCTTTTTGATGACAATGTATATGGTGTTAGAACAATCGATAAAGCAGATGGCACTCCCCTAACCGTAGATGACTTAACAGATCAATTAATAGCCAAAAATGATCCAAACGCATTCGCTACCCGAGAAGAGGCACGAGTTCTTGCTATGGAAATAGTCGCAGAGGCACCAGGTATTGCTTTTGGACCAGAGGGTACCATAATATCTACAGAAGGATATGTTGATAATAGTATAATGCCAGGCGCTATAAAACTTAAAGAAGGAGATGATGGTGGATATGTAGAAGACAGAGGTATGCAAGCAGCTATTGAGGGCTATGGTTTTGAACTTGATGAGAATAATAGATTAGTAGAAGCTGAAAAATTACCGTTTTTTGATGCGCTTGGATTTGGCCAAGTGGTTAGATATTTTAATGCATTTTCTGACGAGAGTATAGAAGAATCTGAGAGAAAGTTGGATGCTGGAGCTTCAGACTTAATCAATGAAGCAAAACTAGATCAAGAAATTATGATAGGTGAAGATGAACTCTTAGAACTTAGATTAGAAGATATACTTTCAAAAGATGGAGAAATGACAGAAAAGGACAGAGAACTTCTCAATGATTTAGAATCATATCAAAGAAAGGGTGGTGATGCAAGTGAATATGGCATATACTTTGACCAAGCTCCTGACAGAAAAGACAGGAGTTTCTATTACAAAGATTATATCGATAAAGAAAGAATGGCAGGCCAATTTAATTGGGCACTAAAATCAGATGAAGATATTAGAGCAATGTTAGTAGAAGACTTAATGGAAATGACTGATTTAGGTAAAGAAGCTGCAACACAGGTTGTAAACACTTATGTTGATTCGAGTTCTAATGTTCAACAAACTGTAGTGCCACAAAATGATACAGGTTCAAGCACTAGTTCAAACAATGGAATTGTTATACCTAATATTCCAGGGCTATCGGGGCTGTAATTTAGTTTGTATAGATAACGAAATTTTCTTTCACAACTTTTTCAGATGTATAAGGATATAAGGCAAGAAGATGTACCAAGTCTTCTCTCTTAAATTTATAATTACCACTATCGATGATTACGCCTTTTGATTCTGATGTATCATCTGGCGAATAGTAGTTTGGTCTAATAAACTCAAAGACATCATCTTCACAATCACCTATCAATATAGGTTTCTGAAAGTTAAACATTGCACGAATACTTTGAACAGAACCTACAATGTCTTTTCTTTCTTCTTGCATATGCATTTCAAGTATTTGGCCATTATCATTAACTGCAAATATATCTTTATCTGCTTTCTTAAAAATTTCATGCCATTCTTCAAATGTTAATTGTGTTCTTGGCCAACCCGAATTAGCCTCGGAAAACTTGTTATGTCTGTCCCAAACAATAATTTTTTCATCGTATGCCTGTAGATATGAATGTGCATGTATACGAGAACAACCTGGATGCACGAACATATGATTTCCTTCTGTTAGTGCCTGCATTGTAGAATGTAAACCAACAGTATTATACTGTTCTATAAGATACATAATCTTACAACAATGATATAACATATTCTGTTCATTGTCAGCAGTTTGTTCAGAGAAATTTTGCATGTCTATTGAATTACCGTCTATGCCCTTGATCAAAGCAATAACATGTTCTAAAAGTTTTTCAGTGCCATATCTTTGTGTGTTAGGTCCATAAAGACCAACATTGATACAGTCTTGTAATGTGACAAGATAAGGTTTTGAATGTTCAGATATGTAATCAAAACAATCTCTAGTCTCAGTAGTGATTGTAAAGTATCTTTTGAACTTTTCAAAATTGACATTATTGTTCTGTGGTGTAATATCAATTATAGGCATTTAAAAACTCCTCGACTCTTTTTAAGTCATCTTCTGTATCTACGGATAATCCGTGGTCTTCTACTTCTATCATTTTAACTGCAAAACCATTTTCAATGTATCTTAACATTTCTACTGATTCTGCTTTTTCTAATTCGCCAACTTCTAGTTCTATAAACAATTCTAACATATGACGATTGAACGCATACAGACCTAGTTGTTGTTTGAAAGGCACCTCTTCTTTCTTATGAAAAGGTATACCAAATCTTGAATAGTAAACTGCATTGTTGCTCAGATCAGTCACAACTTTTACAACATTACTATCATGTAATTTATAATTATCATTGACATAGACATATGCATTACCAATACCAATAGACTTATCAAACTGTTCTACTAAAGTATCTATTGCATCAGGATTGATTAGTGGTTCGTCACCTTGAATGTTTACGAATACATCACCATCAATTAACTCGATCGCTTTCGCACACCTGTCTGTTCCAGAACGCACATCATCATCAATTACTATGCAACGCATTTCATGTTTTGCACAATACTCATTTACTTTTTGACTATCAGTTAATACTACAACTGTATCAAGTTTCTCAGATGCACAAGCTTGGTCGTAAACTCTACGAATCATAGGCACGCCATTGATTAACGCCAAAGGTTTGCCTTCGAAACGAGTCGAATGCCACCTTGCTGGTATTAATCCAACAACGAGTTTAGATTCTCTATCGATTTTACTGAGTGATCGCATTTTCCATAACCATAACTTGCATGTATAAAGTCTATACCTGCCCTAGTAGCCGCCTCATAGTCAACTTGCATGTCTCCTATGTAGACTGCATCTTTAGGGTCAGTTTGTGTCATTGCAAGACAAAAAAGAATTTGATCTGGCGCTGGTTTGCCTCTCAATCCTTTTTTAGGACTTACAACATAATCAAATTCTACATCTAAATGATCTAGAATTACATTTGTTCTTTCAGCAGTCTTTGATGTGACTACTGCAATCTTACTATTCTTCTTTATTTCTTTTAATGTATCTTCGACACCATCGTAAAACTCTAAACAATATTCCATAAGTTCTAAAGATGCCTTATCATAAGTGTATTTGACTGCTTCAACATTTTCAACATTCAATTCTTTCATGATATCACGAAAAGGTTTGCCAATATGTTTGAAGTATTCTGAAAAAGGTTGTGTTAGTTCATGTTCTAACATGCATGTGTTCCATGATTGTTCCATCATATGTGCTGAGTCTATTAAAACGCCGTCTAAATCAAAAATATATGTCTTCATTTCTTTGGTAATAGTTGGTCTTCTGTTAGTATTCTAAAATTATACTTTCTGTCTTTACAATATTCTTCAGCCGCCTTAAATTTTGCCTTATTCTTATGATATGTCGCAACTTCATTCAAATATCTTTGAGTCCTTCGTTTAGGTTCTTTCGGAGGCAAAAGATGTCTCTTTGGTTTGACTTCAATAATTTCACGAACTACTTTTTTATCCTTATTAATATATTTTACATAAAAATCGGGGAAATATCTATGGGTTTTTTTGTCTAAAGGCGATTTATATGGTATTATTATCTCTTCACTGCCCCATTCTATGATTTTTGAGTTATTATCGCAGTAAACCATAAATCTTCGCTCCCAAAGTGAGCGATAAAAGATTTTTGTAGGGTCACCTCGATATTTTTTGTAATTCTTAGGTTTAAACTTACCACTATACGACATAAATAACTATATTAAGACTTTAAGGTTATTTATATGGCATATATCGACAAACTCCTAGACAAATTCAATAAGGCCAAGAGTGCAATCAACTCTCTCAAAGGTATTCAAAGTAAAATTCAATCAATTAACTATACATCTGCTATAGATGAATTAGGAAAACAATCAAAAGAAGCCCAAAATCAATTAGAGAGAAGAGGTGCCAGATTATCATCTGCATTAACACAAAAAGAACAAGCACAAAGCTTTGTTGGTAAAATACCAGCAGAAAAAGAACAACAAATAATTTATCCTTATCATGATGCATTGGCTAATTACATACTTTTTAATATAAGACCTAGAAATAACCAGGGCATCGGCGGTGAAAAAATGGATGGCAGTAATACTGTAAGACCTGATGGTTCATCAAATCATCCAGTTTTTAAAGAACGATCTATTGCACTTTATGTTCCTGATACTTTGATATCACAGGCAAATGTTCAATATCGTCAAGAGGGTATGAAATCAATGGCAAAAGCTATTGCTGATGTTTTTGAAAGTGGTGCTGAAAATATGGGTACCAATGCAAATACAGTTTTAACAGAAATGGCATTTAAAGGTCTACAAGGTTTGACTGGAGGTCTTGCAGGTTTAAAAGCTGGTATTGCAGCTAATCCTAAGAACGAACAAATACTAGATGGTATACCTTTTAGATCATGGGACTTTACATTTGATTTTTATCCTAAATCTGAAAAAGAAGCATTAGAAATTAGAAGAATCATTTATGCTTTTAGAAGTTCTATGTTACCTGATACAGGTTCTTTACAATTCAATCGTAATGTAAATATCGAACATAACTCAGGCACAGAAGTAGATGCAGACGGAAATAATCCAGGCCTTAATTTAGTTATAAGAGATGGCAATAAAAAGAGAAAAGGCGATCCAGGTTTTAATGAATCATTATTTGCAATAGGTGAAAAAGGCATACAAAATATGTTTTTATATCCAAATATATTTGACATACAATTTATAGGTCCACTTGCAGATAATATTGATGGATTTTTACCTGCTGTTTGCACGAACGCACAGGTCGATTACTCTGGTGGTCAAAAATTCTCAACTTATCATGACGGTATGCCTGCAAAAGTTCAGTTGACTTTAAACTTCTTAGAAATTAAGATTATGACTCTCAATAACTATGATGCTATAGCTGCTACAGCTCTAGATGAAACTGGTAGCACTCTATATTCAGATAGATTTAAGTTTAGTGGAACACCTAGCGAATTAGATAAATTACACAAAAAAGGTAAATATCAATCTGGAACTCCAGTTCCACCACCACCAAACGGAGATAATTAATGGCATCAACATATTTTAAAAATTTTCCAGAGATTAATTACGAATTAGATAATGGTAAAATTGTCACTATCAAAGATTTCTTCCGTAAATCTAAAATAGAACAAGAAGCTGTAAACTCAATAATAGAATACAATCTATATGAATTGAAAGACGGTGAAAGACCTGATGTAGCAGCCGCTAGATTATACAACGATCAACATTTACATTGGACATTTTTTTTAGTGAATGATATAGAAAACTATTACGATTGGCATAAAGATAATGAAACTTTTGAAAGATATATCAATAAAAAGTTTCCAGGTCAATTAGCAATAGGAACACAATCGACAGATATTGTTGCAAAACAAGTAGGTGATTCTACTACACATAAATTTTTATTAGGTGAAAAAGTCACAAGTGTATCATCAGAGGGAAGAATTATAGAAGTATCGCCTTTAGAAAAGAGAATTTGTATAGAGGGTGGTAATTTTGTTGCAAACGAGTTAATTACAGGTTCAGTATCAGGTAACTCATTTACACCAACATCTGTTGTAGATCAAAAAGATGGTGTAAAATATTATAAAAATTCAAATGGTTTAAGAAGAAACACTGAGTTATCAGGTTATAGTAGTGTATCGTTTTATACTGATGAGTATGATTTAAACGAAGAAAAAAGAACAATTAAATATATCAAACAAAATTTAATGAGTGATGTAATATCGAGATTTAATGAAATAATGTCAGGTTAAAAATTATGATAGGTTCTAACAGACCTGGTGCATTTAAAATCCATCAGCTAACAATAGTAAATCAAGACCAAGATGCAATTAATATTGCACCTATAACAACTGATGTAAAACTTTACGAGGGTATACAACAACAATTTGTTAAAGGCAAATTAACAGTTGTTGATGGTATACAAATGTTAAAAAATTATAAACTTGTCGGTCAAGAATCTATAACAATTCAAGTTTCATCAGCAAACTCTACATTTAGAAAAGTTTTTAGAATTTATGCCATAGATAATGTAGTGGGTGATGACCTTAAAAAAGCACAAAGTTATCGTTTACATTTTTGCGACCCAAAAATGATAACTTGTAAGACAACAAGATTAAGTAAAACTGTAAGAGGTTCTTATTCTAGTATGTTATTAAAAGTATTACAAGAAGATGCAAACTTTAAGTTTCAGAGAGACCCGAATGATACAACTGATTTTTGGGAAGAAACAGAACCAACAAATCTACAAATAATATGTCCTAACTGGACGATAGAAAAGTTTATTAGTGTATGCGTAGAAAATTCAAGTAAAAAATCAAAAGATAACAGTTATGCAAATAATATGTTTTTCTATCAGACCATGAACGGAGGTTTTAGATTTACATCTTTCGATACAATGGTGCAACAATTAGAAGAACCTGTTGTTTTTGATATGTCTACTAGGACAGATAAAGAAAACGATGAGTTTGATGATGATTCTCCGAATGTTGGAACAGGCACAGAAATTTTAGGCATGATACAACCATCAAGAGCAGATATACTAAAAGGTTATACACAAGGTGCATTTGCATCAAAACAGATTACATACGACCCTGTCAGAAAATTAGAAGAAGATAACATATATAAAATTACAGATTCTTTTAAAAATGAAAAACAAGGACATGTTTCAAAATTTCCATTAATCAATACAGAAGATCAAGAGATAATATATGGCGCTAAAGATGGTATTGGTACAGGCAAAAGAAGTTTTCAATTATCAGAAGATTTTGTAGATTTAAAACCTACAGATAAGTTTGATAGTTATCATGCATACAGTGTAAATCCTACAAATGCTTTTTCAGACGAAGCAAAATTAATAGACACAAACAGCGATTCAGTTAAAACACAACAACTAGGCATGGAAAGTAGAGATACAGGTGATTTACAAAGAGTTGCTATGTTAACCAATTTTAATCAAAATAGCACTCTAGTCACAATACCTTTTAGAACGGATGTAAATTGTGGCACTACTGTAAGATTAAGATTTCCACCTTTTGGTCATCAAGAAAATGAAGACGATAGAGACCAATTACAAGATGATAGATATTTGGTAACAGCTGTAAGATATCATTTTTTACCATTAGAGAATACAGGACAGGTAACATTAACTTGTGCAAAAGATAGTTTCGCAAAAAATATAAAAGAACATAACCCATTGTCTGAATTAGAAAACACAGTGATTGAGGAATAATAATGTATCATTATGGAATAGTAGAAGATAGAAACGACCCATTAAAGATAGGTCGTGTAAGAGTTCGTATTCATGCATTACATACAGACGACAAACAATTCATATCATCTGCTGATTTACCATGGTCACATGTCATAATGCCAGTGACAACTGCTGGTCTAGGTGGTTTAGGTAATACACACTCGTTAGTAGAGGGCGCAACAGTTTTCGGTATATTCTCAGATTCTTTACAACAACAATTTGTTGTATTAGGTGTAAGTCAAGGAATACCTCAACAAGGTTATAGAGAAACAATTACAAATGAAATATTAGAGAGAAGTGTTGAAAAAGGATTTAATGACCCGAGAAGAGAAAAACAATCGATGTATAGTAATTCGAACGATGGTACAAATCCACCATCTGCACCTCAAAGAGGTAACGAACTTACATCTTCTATAGATACTGCACCTCATTTTCTTAAAGCACAAAATATCAGATATACTGGTACTGGTTCTAAAAAAGAAGAATTTAAAGAAAGTGAAAAGTTAGAATACATTACTATCACAACAGTTGATGGCGAAACTAAGATACAAAAACCATATTATCCACTTGTAAAAGATGCTACAGATATAAATGTATTTACAACAGGCGATGCAAAATATGATGATAGAAATATGGACCCAATCATTACAGGTGCAAAGTCAAATGCAACGCCAATGTATCCTTACAACAAAGCGACAAGAACAGAATCAGGTCATGTATTAGAAGTAGACGATACAAGAGACAATGAAAGATTATCAGTAGAACATAGAACAGGAACTTTCTACGAAATAGATAAAGATGGTAATGAGATTCATAGAGTAGTAAATGATAGATATACAGTCATATGTAAAGATGAAGAATTGTTTGTTGCTGGTAATGTCAATATAAAAGTTTTAGGTGACGCTAAGATACATGCAAATGGTAAAGTAGATATATCAAGTTTCAATGATGGTAAGATTGATGTCGCTGGTAAATTAGATATAGAAGCAGGTGGTGATATAAAATTACAATCTGGCAGAGATGTAATTGTCAGAGCGCAGAAATTTAGACCTAACAGTTAATCATGTCAAACACAACACTACAAGAACTTCTTGACAAACAAGCTGAAGAACAGAAAAAAGAAACATCTGTAGAAAAAACAATTGCAGATAGTTTTCCTTGTCCTGAGGGAGACCTCTTTTCTTTACCAACAAGAGCAGACATAACAAATGCTTTTAATGAAATAGCTGGAATACCTGGTGAACTTGTAGCATCTGTTCAAGAGAGAAAGGCAAATAGAGAAAAAGAGATTGCAGAACTGCAAGAACTTTTAAAAAATCCAGATCTAACTCCAGAAGAAATAACAGAAATAGAAAAACAGATAGAAGAAAAAGAAAAGTTTATACAAACTGCAATTGTAGATGGTATACAAAAACAAGTAGATGAAATAGATCAAACAATAACAGATTTTGTAGAAGATTTAAGTGACATACTATCACCATATTGGGAAAAGTCAGAACAAAAAAGAGATTGGCCAAAAGAGGCTAAAGATGCATTTACAGAATTGTTATCAGAGTTTCATACTTACATATCTACTAAAGTTGCAGAGTTAATATCTAAAATAGTTTCTATTTCTTTTACTATAAATGTATTAGGTTTACAATTAGATGTTTTAAAGTTAATAACAAGTCCTAACTATCGTAAAGAAATACAAGATCAAATTGCTGGTAAAAGTTTTACTTTACAGATAATAGCAAAAAGAAAAAGATTAGCAGAAGTAAATGAAGAAATTGTAAAGTTTGTTGATAATCATACTACGACTGGTACAACAGACCCGATTACTGGTAACTATGTTGTGACAGTTGACAATAGAGAAGAACTTAAAGCTTTGCAAGAAGAAAAGGTAAAATTACAAGAAGAAATCGAAGCATTAGAAAAGGCAAGAACAGAACATGTAGATAGATTCTTTAGTTTGATTCCAGAGGAGTTTAGACAATTTGATGGTGAGTTTGGTGTATTAGATGAAGAAGCAAAAGCAAAATTAACCTGGAAATATATTAAAACTGAAATTAAAGAATACATACAACAAGGTCTAGTAAAAGTATTTCAGAAGTTAATAGACAAATTTGATGAGATATGGGACGCTTTAGGTTTACCAAGTCTTCCTTTTTCAGAGTTATTGGCAATAATTAATCTAGACATTGGTGCATTGATAAGAGCAAAGATAGATAGTCTAAAAGAAAAGTTTAAACAAACAAAGTTAGGTAAAATCAAACAAATTAATACCGTTAAAAAAGAGATAGAAGAGATTAACAAAAAATTAGAAAACGAAAATTTAAGTGAAGAAGAAAGAACAAAGTTATTGGAAGAATTAGAAAAGAAAAATGCAGAGAAAAAAGCATTAGAAGATGATCTTCTAAAAGAAGTTAGAGAATTTAACGAAGGAGTTTTAAGTTTAATTGAAGAAATACAAATTTTTGGTTTTGATATAACTGCAATTATAGGTGGTAAGATTGAATCGTTTACTGAATCTATAGAAGAAAAGATTGCAGAAATTTCATTAGAGTTTCAAGACTTCAAACTAAATTGGCATAAGAAAATTATGATGGAGTGGGTCAATATAGTTAAAAAGTTTTTCAATGCAATAGGATTAGGTGCAATATTTGATTTGTTAAGTTTAACATGGTGTGACTTCTTAAAACTAATAGGCATGCCATTCACAATACCTGCTATTGCTGGTGTTGCAGGTGTTATGTCTGTAAAGAACGAAAACAAATCTACATCATCTCGTCTCTTAGATACATCAGAACAACAGAAATTTGTAGATGATGAAGTAAACTTTAAAAACGGAGACGGAACTACTACTTCGTTTAGTATACCAAGTGCATCAGGCACATTAAAAGTGTTTAGAGACGGTTCAGAATTATCATTAGGAACAGATTACACCATTGCAAGTGGCAATGTTGTTCTTAGTTCAGCACTTTTATCTACTCAAAGTGTATCAATACTAAAAATTTAATGTAAAAGGTGTATAAATAGTTAAATGGCATCCAGAGATTATATAAAACCAAACGCTAAAAATGTTGCAACAAAGGACATCTATACAGATATAGATATATCTTTCGAGAGACATCCAATAACGGAAGATATAACTGTAAAAAGAGATGTAGATGCTGTAAAAAGGTCTTTAAAAAATATAGTTTTAACTAATCATTACGAAAGACCTTTTAAACCAAATTTCGGTTCTAATTTAAGAACCAGATTATTTGAACTCAGAGACGGTGAGTTAGGTGATAGAACTTCTCAATTAATAACTCAGTCTATTATGCGACTCGAACCTAGAATAGAAAGTCTAGAACTAAGAATTAGTGATGATGCTATTTTAAGAAATGCATTAGATGTCACAATCTTTTTCACAATGCAAAATGTCTCAGAGGCACAAGATATAAGTTTCAAAGTAAGTAGGGTAAGGTAATGTCAACAAAAAGTTCACTAATAAACACAACAGATTTAGATTTTAATGATATAGCAGAAAATCTAAAATCATATTTAAAAGGTCAGACTATTTTTAAAGACTATGATTTTGAGGGTTCAAATATCAATGTCTTAGTAGATATGATGGCATATGCATCACATATAGGTGCTTTAAACACCAATATAGCTGCTTCAGAGATGTTCTTAGATTCTGCTCAGATCAGAAAGAATGTAGTATCTCGTGCAAAAGATTTAGGTTTTGTTCCTGCATCTGAAAAAACTTCGAGTGCAGTCGTAGATATTAAAGCATCAAATATAAGAAATGCAGATCAGACAATACCTACTGAAAATGACATGATTTTGCCAAGAGGTCATAACTTCACAACTGTATATGATGGTGTGTCATATAATTTTGTTTGTGTTGATAGTGTCACACCAATTAGAGATAACATGGATTTTACATATTCAAATGTAAATATTTCACAAGGTCAATATTCAACAGATCAATACATATTTGACAATCAAATTAAAAACGCTAAATTTGTTTTGTCAAACGCAAGAGTTGATAAATCAACTTTAGAAGTATCTGTAAATTCAGATGGTTCTACTAGTAAGTATACATTGTCTACAGATGTATCAACAATAACAAGTTCAACTAAAGTATTTTATACGCAAGAAAACGAAGAAGGATTCATAGAGATATATTTTGGTGATGGTGTTTTAGGTCAAGGTCTTTTAGACGGCGACCAAATTAGTGTGACATATATCATTGTAGATGATATACATGCTGATGGTGCAAAGTCATTTACAATGGCAGATGCAATCAACGGATTTACAAATGTCTTGATAACAACATCTACGCCTGCAAATGGTGGTGCAGAAAAAGAAAGTATAGACTCAATTAAATTTAAAGCAACAAAATTCTATACATCACAAAACAGATTAGTCACACTCAATGACTATAAGGCAAAAGTAAGTGAATACTATCCTAACGCAGATGCAGTTGCAGTGTGGGGCGGTGAAGACAATGACCCACCACAATACGGTAAAGTATTCATCTCTCTCAAACCACAAAACTCAGATTATCTTTCTGAAATAGAAAAATCAGAGGTGCAAGGTAAACTAAATCAGTTAAACATGTTGACTGTAAGACCTGAGATAGTAGATGCAGAGATAGTAAAGATTTTAATTACATCAATATTCAAATACAACGAAAACGAAACAACATTATCAAAAGGCGAACTAGAAGCATTGGTAAAGAACACAATTGTAAATTTTGATAATACAAATTTAAACAACTTTGATAGTATATTCAGACATTCAAATCTTGTCAAGTCAATTGACGATACTGATACATCTATCATATCTAACATAACAAATATAAGATTGAAAAAGAAAAAAACTATTACATTAAATAAATCAGAAGGATTAGTAATTAACTTCGGTAATGGTTTCTTCCACCCACACGATGGTCATAACAAAGACTCAGGTGGTATTCTTTCAACAACAGGTTTTAAAGTTGACGGCGATACAGTCAACACATACTTTTTTGATGACGATGGTTCAGGTAATGTGAGAAGATACTCACTATCAGGAACTACAAGAGTCATCGCAGATCAATCTGCTGGTACCATAGATTATACCAGTGGTAAAGTTTCGATTAATGCCATTAAGTTTACTTCAACTGTAAACAATGATACATCAATCGATTACACCGTGATACCTTCAAGTGACGATGTAGTTGCAATCAGAGGTTCTTTGATTGACATCAGCATCGATGACATAAAGACATCAGGTGAAATAGACACCATTACAAGTGGTGAGAGTAGCGCTGGTGTAGGTTATACATCTACATCTAGTTCTAGTTATTAATATGAGTAAAGTGGTCATGGCATTTACCATGAGTAGTTTCCCATTCAATTGGATTACAGGAGGAAAATAGAATGGCAGATAAGAAAATAACAGCGTTGTCTGAGATAGCAGCTGGTGATGTTAATGCAGTAGATTTACTACACATCGTTGACAATCCATCAGGCTCTCCAGTCAATAAGAAAATGAGTTTGAGTAGATTGTTTAACAATATACCAACTTATGTAGCATTGGATGATGTTGAGTCTTTAGATGAGACTGCATCAGCTGTCAGTGCAACAAAAGCAGTATCATTAATTGATTTAACAGGCACATCTGGTAATGTCACTATGACATTGGCGAATGCATCATCTGTTGGTCAGTTAAAAATCATCGTAAGAAAAGACGATAATGATTCTGATGACTTGATAATTAATGTAACCTCATGGACAGATGGTTCATCTAGTAATGACATCGTTCTAGAAACAGGTGGTGCAGTAGTCTGTATCGCTCTAGGTGCTGAGGGTTCATTAGTTTGGTACCCAATTAGTATATTAGGTACAGGTTCATCAGTATCAGGTGTATAATAACTGATTAAAATATGGCACACGAAAAACACATTGTAGATCGACTATCGACAAGATTACCTAGTCTTCTTCCAGAATGGATACAAGATGAGGCTCCGATATTTGAATCATTTTTACAAGCGTATTTCGAGTTCCTAGAATCAGAAATTATTGTTCTCGAATCTAAATCAGAATTAGAGGGCATAAGGTTAGAGGATGGTACCTCTGAAATAGCAGCTAGTTTGTTATTAGAAGCAGGTACCAATCCCGCCTCACCAGATAAAGATAGTTCTAAACTTTTAGTCGCACAACAAAATAATAGCGGTCAAGAATTAGAACCATTCCAAATAGGTGAATATGTTTTCGGACAGACAAACGGTTCACTTGCAAAAATTAAAGTCATAAACGGCAATACACTTATAGTAGACTCTATATCTGGCACAGGATTTGCATCAGGCGAATCAATAGTAGGAAGAGATGGAAATCAAACTGGTGTAATTAAGACATACAAAGAGAATAGTGTTGTCGCAAACAATAGACTATTAGATTATTCAGATATAGACCAAACACTAGAGACATTTTTATCTTACTTTCAAAAAGATTTCATACCGTCTCTAGATTTAAGAACAACACAAAATCCTAGATTAACATTAAAAAATATAGGTTCACTATACAAACAAAAAGGTACCGCAGACTCAGTTAAATTTTTAATGAGACTTCTGTATGGTGAAGATGCAGAGATAAAATATCCTGTAGATGAAACAGTAGTATTATCTGATTCAAAATTTAGCGAAGAAAGAAGAATGACAGTTAAGATGACTGTCGCTGATAAATTGCCTGTTGCAACAGATAAAATAAAACAATTTGATGTATCAACACCTACATTAGTTTCAGCAGAAGCAGTAGTAGAAAGTGTCACAATTATAGATCAATCAAATGACATATATTCAATTTCAATATCTTATTTACATAGAGGTGAATTTGAATTTAACAGATTAGTCACATTCGTAGATAGAGATGGTGTATCAGAAAATACTGCAACAGTTTTAGGTATCGTATCAACAGTCGATAACTCTAACGGTTCTGTATATCTATCACAAGAAGATGATAGTGGCGATATATTAGACGAAGACGGAAATGGTTTATTATTAGAGAAAACATCTTTCGGTTCGATGTATGATATACAAGACTTAATAACTTTTTCAGGTGGTAAAACAGATACAGATGCAATTACAGCAAGTTCAAATGTCACTGGACTATCAAGAGGTGGTATAGAAAAAGTTTACATTGAAAGTGCAGGTCAAAATTATGATGCAGGTGATATAGTTGTATTTGATGACAGTGCAACAGGTGGTAATGGTGCAGAGGCAGTCATTGGTTCAACTGGTGACGAATTAATATTAGAAGATGCACTTGCTACAGAACAATATGAGTTTTCTGCAACAGCAAATCAAACAGTATTTGGTGGTATCACAGATGGTCAAGCAAATAGAGATTTACATGGTAAACCAGTTGCACTATCACCAGCAGGTAATGTAGAAGTTCATATCAATGGTGTTGCACAAGCAGAGAATACATTTTCATTTGCATTAGACGGCATAACATTTACTACAAACCCAAATTTATCAAATGGTGATAGAGTAGAAATATTTTCAGACAAGAGTAGATTAATATACGAAGACGATGAACCTATCTTATTAAGTTCATATATTAACAAAGATAATTCAACAGTTTCTACAGACCAAAGAATTAGAAATGTTCAGATTACAAACCCTGGTGTAGGTTATGAAAAATTACCAACTGCATTTCCAGGTGGTTATCTTTATTTTAGCGATACATCAGGATATCAAGTTGGTGAGACAGTCACAGGTGGAACTTCAAACGCAACTGGTATAATATTAAGAATAGAATCTAATAGACTTGTGATTAGAAGAACGAATGCAAACACAGGTGTTTTTCAAACAGCTGAATCTATTACAGGTTCAGTATCAACAACTGTAAGAACAAACACGCTTGCAAAAGTTTCAAGCGGAACAGGTGCCAAGATATTTGCATGGTCATCACAAATTGGTGCAGTTGAAAAACTAACAATCTCAGATCAAGGATATAATTTTGACGGCGATGCGATTATTGGTAATACATCATTTCATAATATGTTAATAACAGGACCATCTGCAACACCTACAAAAGGTTTGACAATTACTGGTTCTAAATCAGGAACTACTGCTTTAGTTCAGTCATATGACAGTCAAAGACAAATACTAAAATATACAAGTCTAAATGGTCAATTTAGAGATAATGAAACAGTCACATATAATAGTTCAGATACATTTAAAATTTTAAAGAATGATAATTACACTGCAAGAGGTAAAGTTGCAGGTGAAGGATTATTAAATGATAATTTCTTAAGCGACCAAGGTTTCGTATCAGGAGAGAATGCACACATACAAGATAGTAAGTTTTATCAGAGTCACAGTTATGTAGTTAAAGTTGGTCAATCAATAAACAAATATAGAGGTATACTAAAAGAGTTAGTTCACCCAGCAGGTCATGTATTCTTTGGTGAAGTTGCAGTTAAATCACAAATATTAAGTTCTAGTTTAGGTGGTCGATTTGAAGTTGACTCAGATAACCAGTTAGGTATCATATCTACAAATTTTGTGCCTACTATTGTTATACCATCTTTCCCAACAAACAATATGTTGTTTGAAGAATCAACAAGAGATGCGCCAGTCAGAGTATTATTAGAAACTGGTGATCTCCTAGAAAATGAAGAATCAAGAGACAATGTTGCAATAACAAATAGAGAAAGAGTATTCTTAATTTTAACAACAAAAACAGAAGTAGATGGTGGTTTAAAACTTATAAACGACTTGAAACATGCTATAACAAATACAAAAATTGGTGGCGAAACAATAAAAGATGCACACCATGTCAATGTTTTATCTGTTAGAAAATTTATTGATAGTGATTCACAATCTATTATATCAACAAGAGTATCAGGCAATAATTTTCCTACAACAGCAACATTCAATGCGGTCATACAAAAATCTCCTAGAAGAGATGGTGCATTGAGTGTATCAAATATTGTCGACAAAGAAAATGATTACTATATTCCAGACTTGACTGGTGGTGTAGATAGAGGTGCAGTTGCAGTAAGACCATCAGATTCAGGATTAGTATTTCAATTATACAATCCCGAAGAAGAATTATTAATATTTGAAGACGGTTTTAAAATACTAAACGAAGAACCATTAAACTTTTTAAGACAAGAACCATTCGATAGAGATTTACACGGACATAAAATACTTCTAGAAGATGGCAGTGGCACTACACTATTAGAAGATGACACAGTTCCAGAAGAGAGAGAGTATTTTGTCACAGAAAGAACAATAGAATTATCAAATCCATTTGTATATCATGAAGACGGAGATAGAGTCGTCATGGAAGATGGTGATGCAGTATTAAAAGAAGATGCAGGTGAAAGTGTGCATACATTTGTGCCAATAGGACCTACTTTTAGAACACTAAATAAGATCGCATTCCAAAATTGTTATAAGATTTCTTACTATCTTTTAGATGAGACATCTGATACAAATGACGAAGATAAGATTTTAATGGAAGATGGTATCAGTGCGATATTATCAGAAGAATCAAAAGAAGACGGATTGAATATTAGTCAATTGGATTCGTTGCTAGGAAATACCTATGTCAACGATTTAGATGATTTAACAAGAAAAAGAACAAACATAGGGTTTAGTTCGTATGTTAATTCATCAAATGTTACCAATTCTACTCTACAATCCTTATAAATAGTTTAATAAGATAACTGGAGAGTTAAAAAAATGGCAGCTATAATAACAGAAAAATTTAGAACGCACAATGCAAGGCAGTTCATAGAAGACTTTACCGAAGAGTCGCAATATGTCTTCATTGGCAGACCACATTCGTGGACAGACGATAATAACCCACCTGCTCCTGCTAATTCAGAGAGCGAAGAGATAAGTGCATACGAAGATATGATTGCACTTAAAAAAGTGGCATCAACAGATGTTTCACATGGTCTAGTAAGATACAATTGGGATTCAACACACAGCACAAAGTATGATGAATATAGAGATGATTACTCATCAACTAATACATCAAATGTGACAGGCGCATCAAACTTTTTTGATGCAAGAGGTTATGTAATTACAGAAGACTTTAGAGTATACAAGTGTTTAAGAACAGGAGTAAATTCTAGTGGTGTTGCTGTAAATTCAACTGTAAAGCCTGATACTACTTCATCAACAATACCACAAATTACATCAGATACAGGTGCAACTCATGGTTATATGTGGAAATTTATGTATTCAATAGGCGCATCAGATGTTATTAAATTTGTGACAAATGATTTTATACCAGTAAAAACAATAGGTGCAAAATCAGGAGTTGCAGGTTCAGGTACAAACGGACAATTTGGTTCAACTGCAACAGACGATAGTTCTGCTCAGTGGGATGTAGAAAATGGCTCCGTTGATGGTGCAATCTATCATTATGTCGTGACAGCTGCCGGTTCAGGATATAATAATGGTTCATCTGGAACTTTTGACTTTGATGTCAATATTGAAGGAGACGGTTCGGGTGCTGTTGCAACATTATCATTTGAAAGTGGTGCTCTGAAAAGAGTTCAGAGAAAAGATACAAGTTCATTCGGTTCAGGTTATAAAAGAGCATCTCATCCAACATTAGCATCTGCATTATCAGGTTTAACTGCTGGAACAGGTGCAACATTTAAACCTATTATATCACCAATCAACGGACATGGTGCAAACCCGCTTGAAGAATTAGGCGGTAATTATGTAATAGTAAACTCTAGATTAGAGTTTGGTGAGGGTTCAGGTGATTTCCCAACAGATAATGATTTTAGAAGAATAGGATTAATTAAGAATCCAGTTCAATCATCTGATTCAACAATATCTACAGAAGCTTCGTTGACTGCAACTAATCAAGTCACAGTTGACAATGCAACAAGTTTAACTGTAGATGATGTAATTACAAACGCAGCTTCAGAGTCAGCTACAACTGCAAAAGCAAGAATAGTATCTAAAACAGGCAATGTTTTAAAACTATTACCAGTTGTAAACTCAGGTGGTGAGTATGTCAATTTTGCAAACTCGAATAGTATATTTAAAGATGGTTCAGATACAAGTGTTGATGTGAGTTCATCAGGTGTATCATCTGCACATCCAGAGATGACTAGATTTACTGGACAAATTCTCTATGTTGAGAATAGAGGTGCAGTATCAAGAGCCGCTGATCAGATTGAAGACATCAAACTGATTATTGAAATGTAATTAATGGGTCTTCGGACCCACAACTAAAAGATTAAAATATGTCGCAGAAAACAGATTTAAACATATCACCATATTACGATGACTTTTCAGAGAGTAAAAACTTCCATAAAGTTCTCTTTAGAGCAGGTCGTCCAGTTCAAGCAAGAGAATTAACACAATCTCAATCATTACTACAGAATCAAGTTCAAAGATTCGGTGATCACATGTTTAAAGAGGGTTCTATCGTAAATGGAGCCGAAACAGACATCGATATGGATGTCGAGTTTGTTAAACTAGAGGCAACAAACCCAAATGGCGCAGGAACAGCAGATGTATCATCATACATTGCAGACTTCAAAGGTAAAATTATTCAAGGAGAGAGTTCTGGTGCAGTCGCAGAGGTCATAACAACAGTAGCACAGACATCTACAGACCCCGATACACTTATAGTTAAATATTTACAAGAGGGTTCAGATGGTTCTTCTACAGTTCAAGCATCTGTAAGATTTAAAGCTGCTGAAGAACTTAGAGAAGTCACAGTAAGTTCATCTGGCGGAATATCAGTCGCATCAAACAACAACGAATTTAAAGTTGTTAGTGAATCAACAGATACAAATTTTGTTGGTCGTTCATCTGTTGCAAATATTAATGAGGGTGTTGTATTCATCAGAGGGTTTTTTGTAAAAGTAGATGCACAAACATTAGTATTAGAAAAATATAGTGGTAAACCATCATTTAGAATTGGTATAAATGTTGTAGAGAGTATAGAAACATCAGCATCAGATACATCACTATTAGATAACTCACAAGGAACAACAAACGAAAACGCTCCAGGTGCAGACAGACTTAAATTCACATTAACACTTTCTAAATTTAGTTTAACAGACACAACAGATACAAACTTTGTAGAACTTGGAAGAGTAAATGCAGGTGTTATAGAATTAGAAATCAATAGACCAATATATGGTCACATAGAACAAGCATTAGCAAGAAGAACCTTTGATGCAAACGGTGACTTTGTAGTAAGACAATTTACAAGTTCGTTCAGAGAACATTTAATAGATGGTTTCAATAGAGGTTTTTACGAATCATTCCAAGGTGGTGACGAAAGTAAAGTCGTCATGCAAATATCACCAGGTAAAGCATATGTCAAAGGTTTTGATGTCACAAAAGACGGCACAACAAATCTAAACATCAATAAAGCAAGAACAACAGAATCATTATCAAACGCAAATACACCTGCGAGATTAGGTAATAAATTAAGATTACAAAATGTGCATGGTCTTCCAGAGTTTGGTGATTCTACAACAATGACATCATATAAACCTATCAAACTTTTAGATACTGTTATTGATCAATCAGATGCATCAACAAGAAATACAATACCTAACACACATATCGGTTTTGCAAGAGTAAGATGCATAGATGAACAATCATCTACATTAAGCAATCTATATCTATTTGATATCAAGATGTTTACAAAAATTAGTATTACAATTGGTGATGCAAACGAATTTAAACCAGGTGATAAAGTCACAGGTATTGTAGATACTGGCACAAGTGCTGGTGGTTCAGGTGCAACAGGTATAGTTGCATATTCAGACCATTCAAATAACTTTGTAATGTTGCATGATGTAGTCGGCACATTTACTACAGCAGATGCATTAGAAGTAAAAGGTGTTGGTGATTATAGTAGCACAACAGTAAATCCAACTGCTATCAGAACTTATAATATAGAAGATGCAAGAGGTGTTGGTCAAGAACCATCAACTGCTTCAAGTGCAGACAAAAACTTCACTGCAACTATACCAACAGATAGTGTTAAAATTATATCGGGTGCAACAGTATTGTCATCAAGTGGTGCATTAACAGGAACAGGAACAGCATTCTTAAACGAATTAAGACCAGGCGATATAATTGTAGATGGTAATGGTGCTGAACAAGTAATTAATACAGTCACAGATAATTCAAATGCACAAACAGTTGCATCACCTGGTTCAAATGGTGTAATTGCAAATCCAGGTGCAGGTCTTATTAGAAAGAGAGCAAAACTTTATAATCAAGATCAGTCAGCATCTATCTTTGCATGGCCAAGAGATTATGTCAAAACACATACAGGCACAGAAACTACAGTCAAAATACAAAAAGAATTTCAAGTTAGTGCAAGTGGTACCATTACATTAACAAAACAATCAAACGAAAGTTTTGAACCAGTTAATAACGATAATTATCAATTTGCAATTATGAATGCAACTGCAAGTCCATCAAGTGGGAGAATCGATGGTGCAGTATTTCATGCTGACGATGTGACATTTGCAGCTGCCTCAGGTAATAACAGAGCAGTCACAATAGGAACATCTGCTGATGAAAATGCTATTGTAAGAGCATCATATACAGTAAGTGTAAATAGCCCAACTGCAAAGAGTAAAGATTTAAGAGAGTATCGTGCATTAAGAGTAATGAAGAGTGATGCACAAACAAACTTTTATGGAACTGCATATGACCACAAAGAAATCAGTTTAGGTGTATCAGATATATTTAAAATTAGAGGTATATTCGAAGCAGTTCCAGGAACTACAACAACAGATAGTTCAGAAAGTGTAGAAGTCGCAACACCACCAAACGCAGTATTTAATGTATCGTCAGGAACATTTGGTGCAGGTAATATTGTAAAAGGACAAACAACAGGTGTTCGTGCAAAACTTATTGATACAGTTGTAGATGATACTACTGCATTTTTCTACTATCTTGGTAATGCTAAATTTACAGCAGGCGAAACTGTAGTAGACGAAACATCAGGTGCAGTTGCAACACTAACATCTATTGGCACAAGTTCACCAGATATTAAAAATAGATATTTCTTAGATAACGGTCAAAGAGATGGTTATTACGATCTTGGTAAATTAATATTAAAGACAGGTGAACCAACACCTAATAACCCGATAACAATATTGTTTGATTACTTTGTTGGTGGTTCTGGTGATTATTATGATGTATCTTCTTATTCTGGTGTTGATTATGATGAAATACCAATATTCTCGCCAAATAAAGTAGATGCAGGTGGTTTTGAACCAGACGGAACATTTGAATTAGCAGATACAGTAGACTATAGACCATCTGTTGGTCAAATATTTGGAAGTTCTACATTTGGTCAATCTAGTACCGACTTTGATATACAGAATACAATAAACTTATCAGATCATTCAAGTGCAGGTCATTTAGTATCACCATTTGCATATGAGTCAAGAAGTTTTGAGGCATCGTTATCATCTCCAAGTATTACAACAACTAGAGCATCGTTCTCTAGATGTCCATTACCAACTTCTATGACAAAAGGTAATATATCTTTTTATGTGCCTAGAATAGATAAGATTTTCTTACACAAAAGTGGAAGTTTTCAATTAGCACAAGGTGTTCCTTCGATTACGCCTAGAAAACCAGCCGCCATAGATGATGCGATTGAAATGTTCGAATTGTTTGTGCCACCATTTACTAAAAATGCAAATGAGATTCGTTCAAGGTCAAGAGATTATAGAAGATTTACCATGTCAGATATTGGTAAAATTAATCAAAGAGTCACAAACTTAGAAAGAGTCACAGCATTATCTTTATTAGAAAAAGACACACAAACATTACAAGTTTTAGATGCAGATGGTTTAGATAGATTCAAATCAGGATTTTTAGTAGATAATTTTAGAGGTCACAAAGTAGGAGATGTCACACATCCAGATTACAATGTTGCAATAGATACAAAATTAGGTCATTTAAGACCTAAAAATTATACACAATTCTTTGATATTTCATTAAACACTGCACAATCATCAGGTTATCAAAAGACTGGTGATCTTATTACATTACCATTTTCAGAAATATCTTATGTAAATCAAAATAAAGCATCAAGACATATCAATGTAAACCCATATCATGTCTTTGCATTTATTGGTAATGTTAAACTTACACCAGAAACAGATATATGGAATGACCACGAACAACTTCCTGATGTCAGGATTAACAGAGAAGGAAACTTTGATGCAGTATTAGCAGAAAACGAAAACTCTCTAGGAACAGTCTGGAATGAATGGCAAACAACATGGGTCGGTGAACCACAAGTCGTAGAGACAGAATCAGTAGCTGCAGTACCAGGTTCTTGGTCTGGCGACCCAGCTCAAGGCGGTGAATGGACACAAGGCACAACAATAACTAGAGAAATTACAGATACGCCTGAGATACAATCAAGAACAGGTGTAAGAACATCAGTAGTTGAAGACTTTGTAGAAACAAGAAATGACAGAGTTGTTAGTGTATCAGTTATACCTTTCATCAGATCAAGAGAGATTAAGATTGATGCAACAAATTTAAAACCAAACACAAATCACTTTATATACTTTGATGGTATTAGAGTAGACCAATTTGTAAGACCTGACAATGCAAACTATTCACAAGACTCAGGCACGACAGTGACATCTGGTGTAAAAACAGATGGTAACGGAAGAGTTATATGTCATTTTAACATACCAAATGACGATAATCAGAGATTCCCTACAGGTCAAAGACAAGTATTAGTCACATCTAGTGCAACTAATTTAAACAATCCTGATTCAAGAGCAAGTTCTAATTATCAGGCACAAGGATTATTAAATACATCTCAAACAGAGATAGTATCTACAAGAAATGGCCGTGTAATTATGGAGAGATTGTCTGGCGAAAGGCAGATAATGAGAAGAGGTGAAAGATTAAATATTGAGAGTGATGGTTCATTACCACCAACTCCACCTC
>CESB01032814.1_pt1 | contig 58165 bp, 77 predicted proteins | sample 531071 | NCBI WGS metagenome assembly CESB01 (sample SAMEA2621259, study PRJEB7988) | marine metagenome | biome: marine biome (ENVO:00000447); feature: surface water layer (ENVO:00002042); material: "saline water (ENVO:00002010), including plankton (ENVO:xxxxxxxx)" | depth 5 m | reverse complement strand
CGAGCCGCTTTTGCCCTTTTGAGACGAGTCATCATAGAATCGACTCTTTCGTCTAACTCTGTATCTTGATTGAATTCTCTAAATGTTTTCATTTTTTATCTTTTGCATCTAGATAAGCCGCTATTGCCATCTTTCTAATTTTTGAATCTGATTTACCTTTAAACTGAGGTGCATCTGATTTTCTGAAATCATCTATGTAATCACCTGCATCATCTTTCTTTGGGTCTAACTCCATAGTTAGTGTGCTTAATTGTTGAATTATTGTCATGAGTGTTGGTTGTGGTATAGATGCAAGTATCTCTGCTTGTTGTTTTGATATACCTTTAATCTTATCTAATTTTTTCTTGACTTTAGGCATTACTTTTGCTTCGTTTTTTGGCACACAATTTGGCACCATTTTACCACCTTTCTTTTTCATACCAACTTGTTTGTGAGTATCCCAACATGCCTCGTCTACTTGTTCAGACATTCTTAGAAACATTTTACCTTTTTCTTGTTTCTTATCTGTTGCAGTCATACCAACCATCTTTGCAATACTATTGATATATTTCATACCTGCTTCTGCGTTCTTCTTATATCTTTTACCCATTTCGGATTTAAGTTTCTTCGTGATTACACCAAGAACTTGGTCAACACCTGTGACTAGTTTACCCTCATGTAGATCATCACCATCTGGTGTGTAATCCATAACTATAGTAGAACCTGTTTCTATACAATCAGACAATGCAAACTTAAAGTCTCTGGTCTTTTTGTTTAGATCATCTAATGTTTCTCTTTGTTCTGAACCTCTGATCTTAGATTTAGTTCTGATAATTAAATTTTGTAGTTTATCTGCGTTCTTGTATTCTTTTACAAATCGATTTACTATTTTTGGAGGTAATGTATCTGCCTCTGTTGCGTTAGGATTAGAGTATGTGACTTCGTTTACTACTTCTTCGCCATACATTGCTTTGAATTTCTTAGTGTGTTTAGATGGTTTTGTTTTTTTCATCTTACCATCTTTGTCTTTATCGCCTGGTGCAGGTTTGTATGCGTTTGGATTATCATCAGACATACTCGCACCTTTCTTGAAATGTGCATCTCTGGCATCTTTTTTATCTTTCTTTACGCCTGAGTAATATTTTTTTGGTTGAGTTCCTTTTTTATCATCGACATCGGGGTCTTGTGCGACTCTGCGTATTTTTTCTCTTAGTAAGTCTAATCTGTTCATACTACTATTTATCTCTTTTTAAGGTTTAATTGTGCTTCTTTCCATGCAGTTGCATTTTTGTTACCAGGAAATGCAGAAACCCATGTCATCATCTTAGAGTATAGTCTAGTAGTTTTTTTCTCTAGCGCAGATAAAGTATCGTCATTTGTGATTGTCATGAAATCTTTACCAAACAATGTCATCATAGCTTTCATATTCTTTTGAACTTTTTCCCACTCACCTTGAACAATTGCAGGCGCAAGTTTTCTTGGTCTTGCCTCGTTTCTCTGTTGTGCAAACTCTAAACTTGTATTTACAAAGATCATTTTAGATTCATAACCTAATGCATCTAATTGTTTCTTATAGTTTCTAATTTTAGTTGCTCTTGCAGATGTTGTATCAAAAATTACACCTAATCGACCTGCGAGATAACCATCTAAAGCTTTTGCAGTTAGATTTTTTGCCCTTGTTCTGATAGGTTCTTTGACTGGTTCAGGCGTTGTTCTCAAATCTAAACTAAGACCTGCCTTTTTTAAACCATTTTCAAATGCTTTGTCTGAGTTTACCTTTTTTAAACCTAAAGTTGATAGTGATAGACCATCAACGACTGTAGATTTACCAGAACCAGGACCACCCATAAGAAATACTGCCTTGAATATGCCTGGGTCATATACACCCTCTGTAATCATGTCTTTCATCATATATTCAGGTAATGTTCCTTCTGCGATGCCCATGCCTTTACGGACATCTTTGTATAATTGTTCTGCCTCTCTAGTATTTCTGGTCGGCACACCTTGTTTGAATGAATCTAAGTCGCCCTTTTCTGCGAATGCTCTCATCTTACTTGCACTCATGCCTGATACATCATCTGCATCTGCATCTCTCTCACCTGCACTAACGATTTCTATATTATTAAACTTATAAAAACCATGACGACCTTTTACTGAGTTATATTTCTTTAGTAATGTATCAAACTCTCTGATTCTATCTGAACCTACAACCATGTATATGTCTCGATATCCTTGATTGTATAAAGCAGTTGCGATATCAAATACAGTTCTTGCACTCACATCTGGCACACCTATTTTTTTACCAAAAAACTTTCTGAGATATTTTACTTTGACTTTATGTGGTAAAGGATTCTTTTTCTTATCATTAGAATGTGATGTAAATATCATCGGGTCACCACCTGCCGTTCTCGCAACTTTAGATAATCTCTCTGCTAATTTTGCATGACCTGTTGTGGGTGGGTTAAAGCGACCAAAAGAAAAGACTGCTGGCCTATCTTTTGCTTCTCTTAAAAATTTGTGATATGTCTTCATTTATTCTTTTCCTTAGTCTTCTTCTTCATCTTGTCTATGTATTTTCTATACACAGCGGCTTCTGATGTTTTACCCATTTCTCTTGCTCTTTGTTCCATTGCAACAGCGGCCTGTATTTTGTGTGCATGTTTTCTGCCTGAGTTTTCAATTTTCTTTACACTTGCCTCAGCAGTTGCAACATCTTTAAAACCTAAACCTTGTATTGTATCTTTAGGATTTTCATCTGTATATAAATCAGAATGTTTCTTAGAATTTGCAGGTTGACCTTTCTTTCTAGGTATTCTAGGATTATCTTCTTCTGTATATTCTCTAAACGACTTCATTTGTTCCTAATATTTCCTATTGCATCTGTGTATGCAAGTGTAAGAGGTAATAAATCTTTTATTGGTAAATCTATCTTCATACAATTAACTTTAATTTTTGGGTTAATTAAAACAGTTGTCAAGAATCTGTGATGTCCATCAATAATTCTATTGTCTTTAGAGACTATGAAGTTATTGAACTTAGATGTTAAAAAGTTTTTAGATGATTCTACGCCATCTTTAGATACTTTTTTAATTGATTTATCAAAGTATATCTGTGCCTGTATAGGTTTTAGATTACCAACTGCAATCTTCTCATTTGATACTTTTACTATATCATCTTTTGGGTCACCATCTGCTTTTGCAAGACCACTGCTAACCCATACTTTACCTGTCTTTTGATCTAGACCTTGTGGATATGGGTCATCGGGAAGTTCGTTCTTTGCAAAAGGTTTGTTAATGTCTATCGAACCTGATGATAATCTTTTCTGTAATAAATTTACATCTCTATTATCAATAACAGGCATATCTTTTCTTTGTGCAAATCCTAACTTCGCACTTCTCTGTGCAAGTGTATAATTCTTGTCAAAATCAGGAAGTTCTTTATCTAATTCAAAACCATTTGCACTAAATTTTTTTTCTGCAAAACTTCTTGCAATATTTAAAGATGTAGATAATATTTCTAATTTACCTGCTTCTGCACCACCTTTTTTCTCTGCAAGTATGGTTGTTAATTCGTCTGTTATATATTCTAGAAAACTAAACATTATTTGTCCCAATTTTTAGCAACTGTAAAGTTATTTAGTGAGAACTCCATACGATCTACCAACTTCACTGCCTTTCCTTCTTTATCAATCGCAACATATCCTTCTGGATTTACTGTCTTTAACCCTGTGTCTGTTCTTACAAATGTGCCAACTGATTTTGCCTTGTTTAAACCTTTTATTACTATGTCTTTTGCGATTACTAATTGAGTTTGAAATATGGTCAATGCATCTATAAAAACTCTCATTGCAAGTAATTCTCTTCTCAGTTGTTCACCCATTTTTCTTTTCTGTTCTTTAGTTTTTTCTAATTTAACTTTACCAACTACACTTTTCTTCCAATAGTCATCAAAATGTTTTAGATATGCCTTGTAAGATAAATCAAATTTACCTTTACGAATCTGTGTATTGACATATGTTTTGTATGTGGCGCCTGCACCTTTTTTTGCAATGGTTTCTTGCACTTTCTGAAACTTAATTAGTGTTGCTCGTTTGATTTTTTGAAATGCTTTACCTGTATTTGTTAGAGATTTTGTTAATGCAAGAGTTTCTTTTGCAGTAAGTGTAGAATTACCCGATACATCTTTATATGATGCATCATCTAACCAGATATCGGAGGAGGCTCCAAGTGTTGAAATATCTACGCCAAAACTGGCACTTAAATCTGCAATGGTGCCACCAGAATACGATGTATGAAATACTATTCCGTATTTTGCGTTGTCGATTGTTTGACCTAATTTGCTATCTTTTTGTATTGCGTATAGTATTGTGTTAGGTTGAAATGTGATGTAGTCTACATCATCTATTGTTTGTTCTTTCTTATCACTATCTGTAAACATTAGATCGCCTTGAAATATCTTATCACCCCATGATAATTTTGATAGATACTTATATGATTCTAAGAACTTAGTCTCTAGATCACCAGATAACTCTGATGCATTCTTGATTTCTGATTCTGATGTGTAGAATAAAGGTTCTTTATTGAATAGTGATTTCTTTGCGACAAAGAATCTGCCGTCTTCTGGATGTTTTCCTGCCCATATTGCAGGTGCACCATCCCATTTAACAGTCATGTTGACTTTTGACTTAGAGTTGCCTTTCATCATATCTCTAAGTGATCTCACAAAATTGATAGCTGCACGACCGCCATCGATACCATTATTAATGATTTCGTCTTCTAAGTGTTCTAAATGTAAATTCTTGACTGCCATAGTAATATATCACAAAAATGTGTAATACTACTATTTATGATTTAATCGACCGCTGGACAAGGATTCTGAAATATACCAACACATGGGTCAGGTTCACCCTCATCTATTATCTTTTGTATTCTAGGAACTTTAGTATTATATTGATCTATGATTGTCTGAATATTTGAGGCCTCAGCATATAATTCATCATCTGATAAATCTTTAACAGCGTTCCACATACTAAACAATTGTAGATCATTAGAGTCTGCTGAACCATCTGATGTTGGATTTGCAGTTCTCCATGCCTCACAAAAACCTTTTATACCAGTATCAGTTGTGCATGTAAATCCACAATAAGTTCTTTCTACTGCTGATGTAGAATCTTTAACAGCCAATAAACCCTCTTTTAAATTAGTATAGAAACCTATTTTGTAATCGTAATCTGCCTTTATGTCTGTGTATACACCCATAATTTCTCCTGTAATATTACTATTTAGTTTTTTGAGAGCGGGCGTGAGTGTAATTTGTCTTCTATTTGAGCAATTTTTTGTGAGACGATTTCTACTTTGCGTTCCTCACCATTTTGTTTGAATGAACGAAGTTCTCTCTTTAGTTGAACCTTTTGAGATATTAGATTTATTACTTCGTTCGATTTCAAGTTTTTCATAATGTAGTATTATTTATCCCTACCATTATATAACAAAAAAACCACCTTGAAAAGGTGGTTTTTAAGGTAGTTTGTGTTTTAATATGTCGTCTGACTCTACTAACAATCGACATGTGCAATTATTGTTCTAAAGTTTTGAATGGGTCTATTAGAACTCGGCGCTCCGCCGAAACACTTAGACCAACCTTACGGTTCAACAAGACCTACATCCATCCAATACCTAATAAGCAGTGTTCTGATCTTGTCTATCTATTTAAAGTAGGGGAGGGGGCTCCTTCTCCTCACCATTCTTGCGCTACCCAGACTGCTTTAAATAAAATTCAATAAGGTGAAGTTCGATTGAAACTACTCGGCGTTTCGAACCACTGTTTCGTTTCCATCCTGAGTGAGATATTAAATCTCCCTACTAACTGTTAGACGACTATACTCTCTTATTCTCCAAGAATCTAACACTGCAAGCAACCATCGTTTTGCATCTCACATCTATAACTTATCGTCATACTCTAACTCAGGAGTTTTTTCTACGCTCGGATTCTGTATAGGTCTCCGACTATCTGATTGTTGCACGCTTGAGTCTCATCTCTTGTTTTCACAACAACCAGTCAACACGCTTCCATCTTGTATTCGTATATCACCACTCTATCACCCTAGCAACTCTAAATTAACCAATCTACTGACAGGAATGCATAATGCCCTCGCCATGAGTCAACCGATGATAGTTCTTTTGTCAACATTCTTGCTACTCAACTGGACTCCTCGATCTGGTCTCATTCTGACTTAGGTTAGTTTCAGAACTCAATCGACATCGGTGTCTTGCAATTCTCACAATTTTTGAAACTGATACTCTTCGTAATTCACCATGGTGAATCCTCAAAGTTTTAACAATGAGTTCAGTTAAAGAAATTATATGACCGCTCTCGCTCGAATAGTGAAGTAGTTAATCAGTTATATTGGGAAGCACTAGGGCAACCCTCACTGTTGTGTTCTTACCCACAAACTCTACGATTTACGATAAGTCTTATGCTCTATGTTCAACCTCTATTTCAAGGCCAATGGCAGTTCAGAAAGATTAGGACCACTTCTCTACACACCTCTGTGTGGCAGGAATCGAACCTGCGATCTCTCAGCGACTTTTGAACTTCTAGTGACTGTTTCTAATGATAAGCAACCCTCTCGGTGTCATGTGGACTAAATCCTTATCAAGTAAAGTTTCTCTAATTTTTAAAAGGTCGCACTTTCAAGCCCTTTGATGTTTAAGTGTTATCTCACTATGGATAGTATACTAAAAAGTTGATGTCATTGTCAACCTTTTGGCGAAAATAATTACACTTTTTTTTCTTTAGATTTCATCCATTCTTCAACTATGAAGAATGATTCTTGTTTGTCTAAATCAAACATATCTCTCAGCACTCTAGGTGCCTCAAACATATTTATTTTACCAGACTCTTGTATGTCATCCAGGAACATGAAGAAAGTTTCCATTAAAAATCTCCGTCTGCAACTTGAACTACAACAAAACCCTCATCTCTCCACATGTCAACAACACATTGTCTATCATCGAAGATAAGATCGATTTTGCCACCCATATCTAAAAACTTGTTTGCAATTTCTCTTTTGAACTCAACATCACTTCTGTAATCACCGTCAGGTCTTAAAAATAAACCTTTGTGACCATCACCAATCCATTCTGAAATTTGACTCTCGGTGATCTCCCTTTGTGATTCGTTTCTTGCACTAAAGAATGCAACTTCATCTCCACTTGCGATGAATCTTTTTGCAATGTCACACACCCATTGAATAGGTGTATCGTTTACTGTCTCTTCTCTAAATCTGTCCCAATCTTTTGCTTGTGAACCATCAACAAAACATCTACGATGTTCACAATCAGCAATAGTGCCGTCTACATCGAAGATAATTGTTTGATTAATAATTCTTTCTTTTCTCATTAGTGAAACTCCTTCCATTCACCATCTATAGAAATTTTTTCTATATGCATTTTACCGATAGGGTTCATAAAACCATGTTCTGGTAATTTAGAACACATTAAGTCCCAATCATCGCCATCGCCTAAAGCGAGTTCTGATAATACATCAGGTATAGGTATCTCAATAACAGCACCGTCATTGACAACGCCATTGTAAATTGGAAAACCTTTTATTTTTACTTTTTTCATACTGTTAGTATATCAAAAAGTGAGACCTATTGTCAAGCGTATTTGGCGTTGCCTCTAAGTGCAAAGTATAGACCACCAACATATAAACTGACATGTAGATAGTCTTTATAGATTACATCCCATAGACTAGCAGGACTCAGAATCCATATAACACCTGTTGCAATACAAGTCATAGTGATACCACTAAAACGAGTCAACAAATCTCCTAGTTCTTCTGTAATATTTCTAAATTTAGGTGAATATCTGCCGATTCTTGCAATAAAGAAATGTCTAGCATGCCATGGTATGAGACCAAAAAGTCCACCTACAATCAAACCTATAGCAGAACCAATCTCACCATATGTGACAAACCACCATACGATATATGGCAAACCCCATGCCTCTGCTGTTGCACCTGTGACAGGAAGTTTACTAAGACCTTGTTGCAAGAACATTGCAGATAATGGTATTCTTAAAAAGAATGTGGCAATCGGTGCCGATATTTTAGGTATTATCTCTCTCATATGACCAATAATAATGTTCGTTCTCTTCGATATAAGGACCTTTTTCAAATCCCCATTTTGTCATTATACCATTTGCAGCTAGATTATCTTTATGTGTGTATGCATGTATTCTATCATGATATTGTGTGACGATAGGCATTATTAAATCCATAACACCTTGATTTTGATATGTAAAATGTGTGCATACATCTATTGCTAAACATGATAATTCATCATCAAGGTCATCCACAAGATGAAAATCATTCACACATATAGAACCAATCCAATAAGCAATAGCAATATCATTTTCATCTACTACTACAAATGAGTCTGTTAAATTTTTACAAATAAACAACCATGTGTCAGCACTAAATCTTTTCTCACTTGAATGACTTTCATGTTGAACTTTCCAACATGCCTCCCAATCTTTCTCCTGTATTCGTCTAACTTGCATTTGCCATGATTTCATCTAACTGATCTGGTGTCAAATCAGTTTTCAATTCAACAGTAAATGTATCTTCATTTTCATTGTGTGTCACAATAAACGGTATCTCGGTACCTGCCTCTTGTAATATACCGATGTTCTCGTTGAACTGTCGATAGTCATCTCTACTTAAAGTCGCAATCATATTGGTAAAACTCCTCTTTCTTCTACTTCTTTATTCTCAGGAAATAGTGTAGAAGGTTCATCTATTTCCCCACTCTCAACTTTCTGATAGTGAACAAAATCTCTCCAGAAATCTTTGATTGATTTATGTATGTAAACTTTTGTTTTGCCAATCCAATTACCTTTTTTATCTCTGTAAATATATTTGTATTCATAAGTTATAGAACCGTCAGCATTTCTACTATGAATAGATGCAGGTCTCCCTGTATAATAACATCTAGGTGCTGTGACTTTCTTACTCATTGTTTCGCCTAACAAATTTGTTACCTGTTCACCTTTTAGATCGACTAGAGATTCTTTAAACTCTGACTTTTCAATCAAGTCTAAGACTTCTTCTGGTTCTACTTGCCATGTCTCTGAACCACTTGTAGGTTGACCAAATTCATTTTCCATTAAGTGTTTAAGTTTATTCTCGCACATTGTTAAAGAGTGCATAGATTTACTTGTATCTATTCTTAAAAACTCTTTAAGACCACCAGCAGTCGATCTGTGTGTCAACATTCTATCGTCTATGTCTTCAGCTTTTCCTATTTTGACATGGGGAAGTCCATCTTCATCCCAATTACAAAAACCATATAGACCTATCATCGACCAACCTCACCAAGATATTTTGCTTTCGTTTCTGCCCATGTCATGAAACAAACATCATCATAGAACAATGTCTCTGTAAGGTTTGTTCTATCATTCTTAACTAGATTATTAATTCTCTTTCTTGCATACTTTTCTTTCCAGAGTTCTGATAGTGCCTCTGTTGATGTGTCAAAAGACTTGACTAAATCTTTTTCTTCTATCTCACCTCTAAGAAACTCTCGTGAGTTATCATAAAGTGTAGAATAATATATGCCTCTTTGATGTTCTGACTTAATAATATCTTTTGGTATTTTAAGTTGTGAATAAATGAACTGTCTCATACGATTTCTATGGTCTCTCTTTAATGTTTGTCCGTTTTCTCTCTTTGCAACATATAACATAAAGTATCTATCATTGTAATGTTTCTCTGCATATTTTAACATTTCTTTCTCTGTTTCTTTTGTCAACTCATATGATAAAGAACCTTGACTGTAACCCATTTTCTTCCAGTGTTTGAGTCTATCGTATTGTGATAAACCACCTGTTTTAGATTTACCATACAGTGATGTAGTTGTCACACTAACAAGTTTATCACCGTAGTTTTCTTGCCATTGATTCTGTATATCATCTGATAAACAAAGTAATGCAAGTAATTTACCACCTGTGTAATTGAAACCTAGTGGTTGTAATGGCACTATTGTAGAACCAATACAAGAGTTGTTTAGTTTGCCACTATTTGTTTTGTATTCTCTTTCCCACCCTATAAAATTATCTCTTGGTGTTAGATCAATAAAATCACCTGTGATACAAATTACACCTAGATATTTACCTGAGACTTTATCTCTGACTAAGTAATGTAGATTACGCCCTATGTTTGAACTATTCTTCATAGTAGAAGTAAATGTTCTTACACAATTCCATTTCTCTGTAAGAGAACCAGCAGATTGTCTGTCTTTAATTGAATCTGTATAAATTAATTCTGGTTCTAGTTTCTCAAAGTCCATAGGGTCTTCTGGAAACCAAATGTTATTCTTACTCTCATTGATGAGTTTAATATGGTCTTCATTGATTAATTGTTTCTCAGCACCAAAAAGTGTGCCCATTTCTTGTGAAGGATATCTTTGTTGTATTTCTAGATACTTTTGATAGAGTGTATATTCACCAACAGACATCTTAGAAACATATGATAAGTCATCTATAATCTTTTGTCGAAGATCATACTTAGACATAACTTCTTTCTCGACATAGTTTGCCTGATAGTCATCATATTGTTTCTGAACAAATGGTTCCATTATACTTTAAAGTCTCTAAACTTTTCACTCCTATCAAATACTGGTGTATCATCATTGATATCAATACTATCAACTAATTCTTCTTGTGCCTCTTGTTCAACATCATATAGTTTCATTCTTGACCTATCAATACCGATTACAAATCTTTTGAATATGGTTGGGTCATTGTATCTATTCTTCAATTGTTTAACTACTAACTGGTCTAACTCTTCTAGTTCTTCTGATGTAATTAATGCAAACATTAAGTCAGCAGTTGCAGGCAGACCAAAAGATTCTGATGTATCTTCTAAACCAATATCTGTAGAACCATAGCCACTTCTTGTAGTTTGAGTTGCAGATACCATTGGCACATCATGTTCAACTGCAAGACCTCTTAATTCTTCGGCGATACTCTTAACTAATGTGTAAGAGTTTGCACCTGAACCTGGTCTTATTCTATGTGATGCACAAATGTTTAGATAATCTATAAAGATAATATCAGGTCTAAAATCTTTCTTGATGTTTAGTTCTTGTAGTAAATGTCTAAAATGACCTACATGAGCGGCCGCTGTAGGATATTCTTTTACTATAAGTTTACCCTTTGTTTTGTTTTTGATTCTTTGTATCTTCTTGTCATACTCTTTCTTAGAAACATCTGGCAGTTCTTTCATTGGCACATTCATTGTGTTCGCATCGATTCTCTCTGCGATTCTTTCTTCACTCATCTCCATAGTAATGTAAAGAACATTTTTACCCATGAGTAAACAATTAGATGCCATATGGCACATGAACAATGATTTACCAACACCAGTTCCTGCCAGACAAATGTTTAGTGTCTTATTAGGCAGACCACCTTTTGTAATCTTATTGAAGTATTCAAGATCAAAAGGCATCTTCTCTTCTTCTGTATTGTAAAACTCAAATCTCTCTTCAGCATCTTCTAACTGGTCGTGACCAATATGTGTATCAAAAGATACTGAAAGAGCGTCTTTGAGTAAGTCTGGTATTTCACCAGTTGACCTTTTAGATTTCTCGTCTAAGACTTCAATACTGTCCATGACGGCAATGTAGATTGCTCTATCTTTGCACCACTTCTCAGTTTCATCTACGAGCCAATCTAAGGGTGTATCATCTTTTTTGATATTCTCTACAAGTTGTTTTGAAGACTTGACTATTGCATCTCCTTTCGAAGTCACATTATCAAGATTAATGAGAAGTGCTTCAACTGTAGGACTTTTAGTATACTTATCGAAATAGTTTACTATCTCTTCAAATACTAATTTTTCAGATGATTCGGTGAAATACTCAGACTTGATAAAAGGGATTACCTTTCTAGTATAAGTATCATTCTGAATCAGATTCTTGATTATCGTGTTCTCGATTCTCGCTTCCATATTTAAAATATCCGTTTACAACTTTTTCTAATTTTTCCATTACATCTTCTGTGAAGTATTTTTCTGGATTGTTATTAATAGTTTTACCAAACTCAGTTTTGCCTGTAGGTAATAACACTCTAGTAGATGATTTTTCAAAAACACCACTATCTAATGCAAGATCAAGCAGACCATAATATCTATCAAGACCTTTATCATATGTTAATCTAACATCTACGATTCTGTTTTCAACAGTTAATCTAGATTTTGCATTCTTACAATGTATTATATTACCGACTACTTCTGTTCCTTCTTTTTCTTTTCTCTTAGAAAGATATATGATTGATGAAGCGGCATATTTTAAACCTGAACCACCACCCATTTCTTTTGTAGGGAACATAGAACCAATAACATCGTATGTGTGATTAGTCACTATCATAGGGACTTTTGCACGACCAAGTTTTAAAGTTAAAACTCTGAATGCACCTTTGACAATCTGAGCACGAGTCATATCTCTTGTTTCTTTACCAGCCGCTGTGTCTTCAATTTCTTTTGTAGTTGATAACATACCAAGTGAATCTAAACAAAACATCATAGGCGGTCTTTCTGACTCGTCTGTTTCAAGATATTTGTCGAGAATTGATATTGATTGTTGTCTGAACTCTTGAACAGTGACAACAGGAACAATAATCATTCTGTTTGAATCGATGCCTCTCTCTTCAATCATCTCTTTAGTGATTGCAGATTCAGACTCGAAATAGATTACGGCAGACTCAGGATTATCTTCTAAGAATTGTTTACACATTCCTAATGCGAAGAAAGTTTTACCTGTCGCAGACTCACCTGCGATTGCTGTAATTTTGTTTGCTGGAAGTCCACCATAAAGTGAACCAGATAATAGAGCGTTGAATATATAACTCCCTGTGTCTACAAAGGAATCAACATCACCAGCAGATACGCCCTCTGCAACGATATTTGCATACTCGTTGCCAGATGCTTTTACTAAATCTTTAATAAATGACATAAATCACACCTCTCATAATTTAATTTATACTGTATACAGTATACTATTATTCTGATATTTTGTCTAGACGATTTTCGAAATTAGATTTGTTTTGTTGGTCGCAAAGTTTAGATTCAAATTTATATCTTTCTTCTAACATTTTAAGAATCATAGATACTTGTGCTTCTAAGTGAATTATAAATCCACATATCACACCTATCATTGCGATATAGAAAACATCCATTAATGATATAATCATACTTCTAATTCTTGTTGTGTTTCTAGAACTACTACGCCTTGTTCTATTAAGATTTCTCTATTTGCAAGATGACCTTTCTCAATCTCTTCTTTGTTTCCACCTGTGTATGGAACTGCGTGATGGTCGTTGACCATTTGTTGATTGATAGAGACTTCATTGCCCTTGTGAAATAACTCACCTAATATTCTGCCAAATTTACCTTTATCGTGAGAAACTAATTCTATATCAAATGGTCTCTCTAGTATTTCTTTTAGATGTGCCTTTGATGCTTTACCAAATTTCTTTTCTACTAGGTCACGAGTTCTAGATTCGGGAGTATCGATCCCCAACATTCTAACTCTTTGTTTTTTATAAGTCATGCCGAATCCTAGATCGATATCTACATCTACTGTATCTCCATCCACAACTTTTACTACTGAAACTTTATATCTATACATATTGATTATGTTGCCTATGCTCCTTCTTTTGTTCCCAATCTTCTATTGCTCTTTTAATACTATCTTCTGCAAGAACTGAACAATGTAATTTGATTGGTGGCAATTCAAGTGCTTCTGCGATTTCTTTATCTTTGACTTGTTTTGCCTCGTCTATTGTTTTACCTTTAAGCATATCAACAAACAATGTAGAAGATGCTATTGCACTTCCACAACCATATGTTTTAAACTTGACATCAACAATTCTCTCATCGTCATCAAGTTTGATTTGTAATTTCATAACATCACCACATGCAGGTGCACCTGTTAAACCTGTGCCTACATTTGGTTCTTTAGGGTCAAATCTTCCAACAGAATGTTTCTCTGGATTATTCAACACACTTTCAAATCTTTCTACTACTTTTCTACTATATGCCATGCTTTTATTTATGTTAAAAAAGAATCGAGACTTGCGTTTCCGAACTTATCTTCTATCTTATTTACATTTCTACTATTAAACTCTTGAAAATCTTTATTGTATATAAAAGGTATTTCACTTACTGGTGTCCACTCTTTTTCACCTGGCGCCATAACTTTCCATTCTAAGTTGTCATCTTTTGGATAGTTTATAGTCCAATCTACTGTTGAGTTAGATAGATACTCTCTATCATCTTTATTGATCGGGTAAATATATTTGTATTGTTTACCTTTGACTCTTTTTAAATTTAAGTCTATTCTCTGTTCGTAATTTGGTCTATGGCCATATTTTTTACCATCTGTATTAGGTAAAAGACCTTGCATAGTTCTAGGGTGAACTTTCTCACCATTCTCTGTCACATATAAATCTGTTTCAGAAAAACCACCATATAAAAAGTTTGCAGATTGATAAACATATCCAACTTTACCTACTATGCCATCTGCCCATGTAAACAGATATCTAATTCTTAAATGTTTTCTAATCCATTTTACAACTAGAGATAACATCTGACTCTCTGAATTTTTAGGCATATTATCTGTCATCGCCATCTTACCTATCTCAAAGTAATCAGCAGATGTTAGTTCTGGAAATAAAACTTGTATTGTATGTTTTGGTCTGGTGCCCCACCCTAATGATAATACACCTACTAACTCGTCATCGACATAACACCCCAACCAATGTTTTGTAAGTTTAGGTATTATTGGTGAGTAATGCCACTTCTGTAAAAATAAAGTTGCAACTCTGTAGTCTACTTCTTTTATTATCATGAGAAGAAACTGTCAAGTGATGCAACAGGTTCTACATTCCAATTGATTAACTGAACAATATTTTTGAGTGGTTCAACAAATGATTTATCGAACTGCATATCATAATCTACAAATCTATGTAAGTCAAATTCTTTAGGCAGAACAGATGTAAATGAGATCACATTCTCATTGATAGGATTAGGTGTCGTAAGATAAGTAAAGTGTATCTTCTCACCGTTTTTGATTGTTTCATATCTCATGTCTAAACTCTTTTCTCTGAGATGATGATTAAATAGTAATGAACCTCTTACATGAATTGGTGTGCCTTTAGAATAAATATTTGTTGTATCTGCATACTGAACTAGACCTTTACACCCTCTAGGAAAACTTGCATCTTCAACTGGCAGATTACGAAACTCTTTTCGTGCAGTCTCTACGAACTGCCAAAGTTCTTGTTCATTACCTGTCATTACAACTTTAAGTGCCTCTTCTAGTTTCTTTCTGACCCATAACGGCGTTGATGACTTTGCAGTTTCTATACCCATCATTTTGAGTTTAGGTTTTGTAAGTCTAACACCCTCATTGTCATGCACATTTAGAATGTATCGTTTCTTGGCAGTCCAAATACCTCTGTCTGCAATAACTTCACGACCCATTTCCATTTTCTGTTCGAATGCATTTGTATAATTTGCAAGATCAATAAAACCTTTTTCTAACACATCTTCTATCTGAACTTCTGCTTTAGATAAGAAGTCAATCACTTTATCTTTTGGTGCATCAGGCAATACTTGATTAACAAGTTTATCTACTGTAATATAGATTGAGTCTGTATCGATTGCAATTACATAATCTTCATTATCAGTTTTAAGAACTTTGTTTAGATATTCATTACATATCTTTTCTGCCCAACGAATCGCAAGTTGACCTGATAATGTAATCGCTTCTGCCATATCAATAGAAAAGAATGCAAAGTATTGATTCGCCATTGCACCATAAGCTGAGTTCAATGCAATCTTACGAACTTGTTGATTGTTGTATGCCCTCTTAATTAGAGTATCGAGTTGTTTTCTTCTAACAGTATCAGTAGTTCTTTCTTTTTCTTTCTGATACTCAATCATCTTACCTTTCCATTTCTTTCTCTCTTCATAAAAAGTTTCCATGAGTTCAGGAAACATACCTTGTTTATCACGAGAGAAAAGAACACCATTAGGTGCAACGGCAGTGTTTGTTTGTTTACAATATGATAAGTCACATTCTTTGTTTAACATTCTATCTACAGTGACATCTTGACGATTACCTTTGAGCATTTTCTCAGGCGAGATATTGTATTGCATTATCAAATGTGGATATAGTGAGTTTAAATCAAAAGACATCACCCAATTATGACCACCAACAATAGGTTCTTTTACATAGGCACCTACAATAGGTTTATTTTTGTCGTTGCCTGTTTTAAGTCTTTGTGGTGGTGTTTGTATATTCTGGTCTTTTAGAAAGTTATAGATGATTGTTTCCCAATATTTCACCATGCCGAATGTATCAATGTAATTACACTTTGCACTATAAGCCATTGTGATAATTAGATCAATGAAACCTAATTTCTCTTCTAGTTCTTCTACAAGAACAACATCTCGAACATTATATTCTAGAAATTTACCATAATCTTGCCGATACAGTGTATGTAAAGAACCGAAATCACTGTAGTCTAATTTACCTTTACCTAGTTCAAACTGTGCAATATAATCTAACTTATATGATTCTTGATTATGAAATGTATTCTTACGATATAGTTCTAGATAGTCAACAATATTTACACCACTGAGTTCGAAGATTTGATTCTTCTGATAACCCATTGATGTATATTCTCTTGTGTGTGATTGACCCCATGGCGATAACTTCTTATGTTCGTCTTCACCTAGAATCTTGTCAATACGATTACAAAGATATGTGATATCAAAACTGTTTACATTCCAACCTGTTATGATATCAAACCATTCTGTTCGCCAATACTTAATAAATTTTTGTAGTAAGTCTGTTTCGTTTTTACAATTGTGATAGACTAGATTTTGATTATGTTCCCACGGACCAATGCCAAAGACTTGACATTCTTTACCAAAAGGTTTGATTGATATTGCATTAATCTTTTCAGCCGCCAAGATTGGTTCTGGAAAACCATCTTCACACTCACACTCAATATCTAAAGTTGCAGTCTTGATTAATGATGTATCAAACTTGATGTCACCTTGAAACTTATCTGCAAGATAAGTATAAACATATCTGTCATAACCATGAACTTCGAATCCTTCTACGCCTGAGTATTTCTCTCTGAATTTACGAGCGCCACCCATAGAGTTAAGATTGACAACTTCTAGATTACGGCCGTCTAATGATTTATAAGGTGACTCAGATTTTTTAGATAGAATGTAATGATTAGGTCTATAGTTTACTGCAACCTTTTGTTTGGTTTTGCCTTTGTAACCTATGACTAAAATTTTGTCACGACTACGACATACATTCGTATAAAAATCCATAATATAATTGTATCAGAAAAACTATTCGTTTAATAGTGTTTTTTTGCCTTCAAATTCAAAATGTTTCATTGCAACTGATTTAATTTCACACCAATGACCTATCTTGTTTAATTCATCTTCGACTGTCTTCATTAAGTCTGGATGATCTGCCACACCAGTAGCATTCTTTCCTAGGTTTTCAATGTTTACTTTACCAGCTTCAATCTCTGCATCTGCTCTTTTTACAGTTGCAGTTAAAATTTTGTTTAACATATCTACTGCCATGATACCTCCTATGTATCTAATACCATTTCTTGTAGTTCTTTACTTCTTCTGCCTACTTGTCCATACCATTTAGAATCTTCCATCTGTCTAGACATTTCATCCCAATCTTCTACTGAACATGCATATAACATATTTCTAAATTTACCTAAACGATTTGCACCTAAGTTAAAACACATATTAACTAATACATGTTGTATACTTTCAGGCAATTCTTCAAAGATAATATTATTCTTATCACAAACATGTATTGTTTCGTCTACATGTTTATCAAAGTCTGCTTCGTAGTATCGATCTACAGTTTCTTGCGATATAGGTGTTCCTTCTGGTTCACCATACTCAGCATCGTCTTCTCTAATAAGATGACCTACACCAAGTGTTAAGTAACCAAGTGAGTCTTTATAAATTTCTAAGACTTCTCCTTCGTGTCGTTTAATTTCCTGTTTTAGAATCTCTTTGTTCATTCTCTTCCCTCTTCATTTGCTCTTGCATGAGTTCAACTAATATATCACCCATGAGTTTATTAAGTTCGTTATTATTTAGTAATTCTTCAATTACTTCTTCTGTTGCCTCAACACCGTTCGGCACTCTTCTTATAGTTCGTTTAAAGTTGAGTTGAGGTTCACCATTTACGAACTGCACATCACCATATTGATAGACTAATCCTTCCCATTCACCAGATACTAATTCTATACCTGCATTTTCTTCGTAAGGATTTTCTACTACACGATAAACTTTTTTGAATAACATTGTCATCTTATTATATCTATGTCTGGATTTTTATTCCAAACTTCTAACTCCGTTCTCAATCTATTTTCTGATTTAAGTTTACTAAATCTTTTACCTGCTAACTTTTTCCACCAAGTGACTATCTCTTCTAATTCAAATCTATCATAGTTAGGTCTTTTAGTTAGTGTATCTGTTTCTAAGTTAAGATAGTCTGCAACATTATCATATCCGTATGTAGATATAAATGTTCTTTTCTTTTCTGTAAGGCCTTTTGCATCTACGAGTGCTGTCTTAAATGTTTCTAAATCTTTTCCTTCTAATGAGTTTCTAATAATAGAAATCATTTTTGTTTGTGTTTTTAATTTTCTACTACTTGCATCTTCATCTACAAGTGGTCCTTTGTTTCTATCTTCAAACCACTTTCTAAGATCGTGGTATTTTTCATCGTTGATTGCAGGCACAAAATCTGATAATGTTAGACCTGCATATCTTAGAAAAGGTTTCATGCCATCATATTGTGATACTTGTTTTGTAGAACCATATAATGATGTTGTTTCAAACATACAGAAATCTGTATTATATTTTTCACTTAGAGTTCTTCTTGCAAGATGTGAACAACAAATACCTGCAAGTAATTTACCACCAAGATAATTAAAACCAAAAGGTTGTGTTGGCACTATTATAAAACCCATGATAGTGCTATCATTAAATCTCTTCATGACTTCCATGTTTGTTGTCTGTAATGGTCTGCCTAAGAAATCATTTCTAGGTTTAGAGTTAATAGTTGGTGAACCGAATCTAATAAAACCTACAATCTTGTTTGTGTTTACCTCGTAGACAACCCACTTTAAACTTTTACCTGGCACTGACTTTTCTATTGCATGTGATGTGACTATCTCTAGATAGTTATCATACATATCATTTGATACTTCTCTACAAACAAATTGCATGTCTTCTGGATGCATTGTAAAGTCTTGAAACATCTCGTCTTCTGGTCCATAACCAAACAAAGGTGTTGGTATATCTTCCATTCTTTCAAGTTTTACTTTACGAAGATAATCATCAATGCGACCAAAGTTCTTATAATAATCTATAAAAATCTGTGATGCAAATTGGGCGTCTTGTTTGTTAAGTATCATAAAAAAACCTGATACCATTTTACAACAGTATCAGGTCCTTGTCTAGTTGTTTTATTCAGAATCAGTTAATGCACTTAAAACATTATCTGGTGCAGAGGCCTCATATGGGTCTGTATCTGCCAAGTCTCTCATATCATCTTCTGCAAAGATATGTTCAACTGTATTATTGTTGATCACCATTGCATATCTCCATGATCTTTTACCAAAACCTAGATTACCTTTTTCAACTAATGCACCAATTTTTGATGTCCACTCAAAGTTTCCATCTGGTAATGCTTTTACATTCTTGATGCCTTGATTCTCGAACCATGCATTCATTACAAATGAATCGTTTACTGATAAACAATAAACCTCATCTATGCCTGCATCTTGAAAATCATTATAGAGTTCTTCATAACCTGGTAATTGTTGAGACGAACAAGTCGGAGTAAATGCACCTGGAAGTGCAAATATTAATACTCTCTTTTCTGCAAATGATTGAACAGTATTTAAACTCTGCCAATCATCATCTTGTCTAAAATTAAACCAAATACTAGGTATTGAATCGCCAACATTTATCATAATAAATCCCTTTCAAAATTGGAGCGAGATAGAAGAGTTGCACTTCTATCTCCTAACTGGTAGTTAGGTATTTTGCTTTAAACTAATCTCGCACTTTCCATATTACTAAAGAACTCTATAAATTGCAAGTGGTTTTTTAAAAATTATTTAATTTTTATTACTTGCGGTTTTTCTTCTTCTGGAACTTCTCTTTCTAACGAGATTACTAGAAGACCATTAACACAATTTGCAGACTTGACTTTGACATGTTCGCCAAGAGTCCATGATCTTTTGAAACTTCTTTCTGAAATTCCTTTATGGACAAAATCTAAGTCTTGTCTTGTGGTATTGTCGCCTATTACTGTCAATATTGAATCTTTAAACTCAATATTTAATTCTTCTTTGTTGAAACCTGCCACTGCTAACTCAATGAGATAAGAGTCGTCTGAGGACTTAATCACATTGTAGGGTGGGAAGTTGTCGTTGATATTCGAGATTCTCTCCATGTCTGAAAAGAGTTTATCGAATCCTATTGAAAACGGTCTGAATTGACCAAATGTATCTATACTTGTCATAGTTTCTCCTTTATTAAGCAAGTTGTAGTTCTAATCCCCTTATGGGCAATTAGGCGTATGAATCTCTTTAAACCCGAGCTTCGAGAAGCTCTTTTTAAGATTCAAAGAGTTCATACTAAAACTTTTATTCTTCCTCTGTGTCGATTCTAGAACTCGTTTCTGGTCGAATAAAAGGTTGAGTTGATATAGTCGGTTTCTTAATCTTACGATTTAGTCACCCTTATATCGCCTCAGTTAGTTATCAAAAACACCTGCGTTTTGATTATTCATCGCCGACAAGCAAATTTAATAACTAGGATCATTATATAGTGTTTTTACCCACTTTTTCAAGTGGTTTTTTCAATTTTTTTTAATTAATTGATACTATTGATTACTCTAGGTAATCGACCTGACTTCATAAGTCTGTGAAATTTGTCTGCGTAGTAGGCAGACAATGATGCTAATTTACGCATTTTTATCTCCTATAATGTATGGTGACTATCCGTGAATGACATTCGATTGCTCTACTTGTTCTTGTCACATAATTGTCACAAAAGTATTTAGTATATTATACTAGTTAAATACTATATTTGCAAGGCCTTTTTTGTTTCTTCTGACTAACTCGTTTCTAACTTTCTGTCTTTTCTTTGCTGGGTTATCAATTTTGTTATAATATTCAAGTAGTTCTTTCAGACTTTTGCATTTCATATAATTATGTTCTACAGTTCGTCTTCTTGTACCTCTTTCTAATTTAACAACCGATGGTGAAAATTTAACTGGCATTATTCTCCTTTTGTTTTTGTATTTCTTTATAGTTTGTGTGTGTCTGTATTGTTATCTCTGGTATTTCTATACTAGGATAACTTGTTATTAACATATAAATCATACTACTTATATCTTGCCAACTAAGGCTAGGTAAATCATGGTTTATAAGACCTAGATTTAGTGTAGTAAGTTTATATTTTTTATCTGAGTTATAAGTTAAGTTATTACTCAAATGATTTAATGATGCTTTCTGAGATGCATACATGTAACCTTTAGATATATTTGGTTGTGATGCACGAGATGAGAAGTTAATAATAAACTTAGTCTCATCATCATACCATGCACGATTAACTATTTCTAAAATTTTTGTTTGGTCAAAATCTCTATGTGCAAAGTTAATTAACACATCTAGATTATTAGGATTATCGTAGTCAAATCCCCAAAAGTTCGTATCATTCATAATAATATCATCTATTCTTGGTGTTGATACTTTGATTGTCTCACCTTGATATGGTGTTGACTCTAATGTATTCTTTATGTTCTCTGCGAGACCACTACTTCCTGTTATTGCTACTTTCATAATATTCCTTAATCAAATCAAAAGATGGTTTACCAAACAACGAACCATCTACACTACATTTATTACATGGTGAATGTGAACGATCACCTTTCATTAATCTTTTTCTAATCTTAGTCATAGGTTTACTAAACCATACATCATGCATAGATTGTTGCATGAGATTGCCCACAACATGTTCTTTGCCCCAATCGTTAGAACAAAACAAAACATCGCCATTCCAATCTACAAACATTTTATAAAAAGGATAATGACATGGTTTACCTTTGAGTGATGTGATATCTGATTCTTCTATGCCGACCCAATCCATTACACCACTACGATTGTTTAATATTAAACCATGTTTCTCAAAGTCGCCCCAATGCATACGATACTTAAATTGATTCTCATTGATTCTTGCATCAGCCATCATTTGATCAAAATGTTCCATTTGATGTATACCATCATAAAGGTTTATATAAAGTAAGTCTAGACCATTCCGTATTAAATCTCGTGTATATTGAACAGTTAATTTATCTCCGTTTGTATTGCATTCTAAAGTTGCAGTAGGAAGATGAAATCTAAACATCTTTACTATTTCTCTAAAGTTAGGATTTAATAAGTTTTCACCAAATCCACTAAATGATATTTTACCTTGATATTGATTGTTTGCAAGTTCTTCTGCAATAAGGTCTGCACCCTTAACAGTTAGATGTAAGTTTTTATTATCATAGATTTTTGGGTCGTGTCTAGGACAAAATACACATTTACGATTACATAGTTCTGTTGTATTAATCTCTACAGTAAGAATAGAATCTAATGGACTTTGACCAACAACTTTCTTCCAATGTTTTTTCTCTTGTTGTCTTCTATGATCTAAAAAATCATATTGGTCAACTGCCTGTATTGGTATGTTTCTTTTATCTTTTTTCACAATGTCTTTGTGCTTTTTGCAACACTTCATAATTATTTAATATCACAAGTGACATAACTGTATTAATACTTCTTATTGATTTTGCAGTCAATCTATCATTATTATAATCAATCTGAAAAGCAGGAGTTAATACTGCAACTTTTGTATATAACATACTTCTTCTAGACGGTGTATCACCTAAAAAAGGATTTATTTCTTTAACACAATTATATTTAAGTCCACGAGTAGTCGTATAAACATCTGCAAGTTGTAAACCAACAAAGACTGCCCAATCAGCAGGTGTAGGTGGGTCAACTAAATCAAATCGGTGTATATATTCGAACCTTTTCTGACTTGCCTTTGACAAGTATCCTATCGACTTCTGTAAATGCTCTTTCTGGACAGAGTTGATAAGTTCGTTCCGATAACAACAAGTCCACCCCCTCATAATTGCGTGTTTGTCCTTCGAGTCTAGCACCCAGGTTGACGGCATCTCCGATGACGGAATAGTCAAATCTAAGTTCTGAACCCATGTTTCCGACAATGCATTCGCCTGAACTGATACCGATGCCCACATTAATAGGAGGCAGGTTAAGAGGTTTAAGTTCTTCATTTAATTTCTCCGTTGCAACTAATACTTCTAGTGCAGATTTTACGGCAAGTTCGGCATGGTCTTCACAATCCAAGGGAGCATTCCAAAAACTCATGATACAATCGCCCATATACTTGTCAATAGTTCCTTTATTATTTAGTATGATTTTAGTTTGCACATCCAAGAACTTGTTTATGAGTTCTACTAATCCTTCTGGATCATCTTTGTTCTTATATGCCTCGCTTATAGGAGTAAATCCGCAAATGTCCATGAACATGAATGTCATTTCTCTTCTCTCACCACCTAGTTTAAGTTTACTAGGGTCTTTTTGTAGTTCTTCAACCATCTCAGGAGATAAATATTTTTTGAATTGCTTTTTAATTTGTTCTTTGAGTTGATAAGTGATATAGTATTTGTTGAAAGAAGCATGTCCAAAAACCACTACGGAGGCTAACGATGAGTAGAAAATATCGAAAAGAACGAGTGATGAAGACCACAAATAGAAACCCCCACCCACCTGAAACGCAACGATACCTAGACTCGCTATCGCCGAAACAGTTGTGGGAAGTTTGTAAACCGATACCCATATTCCTAAAAGAACTATCAAAAGAAGAGCAACTTCAAGAAATTCAAAATAGTAGGATTGCTGTATTTGAACTCCTGTCAAAAAGGTTTGGATTTGGTTTGCTTGCACTTCATGGGGATACATTGCACCCATTGGGGTTGAAACTGGATTACTCAATCCCTCAGCAGTCAGACCATAAATAAGAATCTTATTTTCAATATCTGATTCTTTTAAATCTGCAAAAGATATAGAATCAAATTGATTCCAATATGATATCATAACATCGGCAGTAGATGTTGTCTCTATGGGTTTACTACGACCCATTCTAATCCATTCTATGCCTGCATCTTCTGTGACTCTTGTTTGATAATTTCTGTGATCACCCAATGCCCTTAATGTTTCTAATGCTAAACTAGGATAAACTACATCATTCGCCATGACAATAGCAGGAGCGGAACGGATAGTCTGGTCGAAGTTAGGTGTATTTGGCACTGATGGTGTTGCAATTGTGACACCCATTCCGTATGCAGAATCTTGTAAGAACTGCGTAGGACTTATAAGTCCGTCAAACTGCCATACATGTTCTTTGATGGCACCACCTCCAAAAACACTCGTGTTTACATAAGGTGCGTTACCTTCACCCGTTTGCGTGGTCGGTGCGGAAGATAAAACTGTTAATCTATTTTGTAATCCATTTGCAAAGTATTCGTCTTGACCAAATCTATCTTCTTCTGCAAATAGTATATTGAATACATGAGTATTTGAGTGATGTGTTTCCCATAATGTATCTGCATATACATCTCTAGGGAATGGATATTGACCATACTTCTCTATAGATTTCTCATCTATATTAACTAGAAGTATATCTTCTACTTGTTCTTTTTCTTTTGTTGAATGTAGATAATCAAAGTAAGACCATTTGATATTATCTACTATATACGGTGACCAAATCTTTAGCCCTAACAGTATCAGCACTGATACTGCGACTGTTTTCCATGAATACATTAATTACCTTGTGTCACATTGACTGTGCAACCACCAACTGTATAACAACTTTGAGTTAGTGTGTAAGTCTGATTTGTCCCGCCTTGCTGAAGTAAATTTAAAATTGTATGTTCTGACCCTGTTATTGTGATTTGTGCATTATGAGATGCATCGCCTTTCTGCATCATTGTAGATTCTGAATCATCTGTATTACCATACCAATATATGTGTGCGTAATGACTGCCTGAACCCTCTTGATGCATATCGTGTTCTACGCCATCAACATGTATATCTATGTAGTGTGTATGCGTTCCGTTTTGATATACATCGACTGTATTAGTATCGCCCCATATATGACGACCATATGTTGCACCATTTAACTGTTGTATGTTTTCGGTATTATCAACACCATCTACATCACCACCCCAACTCTTACCAGAACCCCAATAAGGAACCCATGAAATAGTATTACCATTTCCACTTTGTGATAAGTTGAATGTGTTGCCTGCGTGTGCAAAAGAAAAGTCTATGAAATTGCCATATCCTATTTGTTCTATGTTTAAATTGAGATCATCACCACTGCCAACTTGTTCTACATGAACATGATTGTCATCAGTAGGACCAGCAAATACTGATACTGACAATAAACTAATTAGACTGATTAATATAAATTTCAATTCCTTCTCCTCTTCCGAAAGTTATTATGCCTGAGTATCCTTCTACATCTGTTTCTAATGTTCCTGAATTACCAGCGGCTATTATTATATTTATGACTCCGTTTACATTACGGAAGAAAACTAAGTCACCATCTTGTTCAAAAACATTGTATTGTGAATCTTTATTGAAACCAACTGTTGCACCTTGTAGTGTAAAAGTAGCGGTGCCTGTTTGTGCTTGTGTATCTCCTAATGAGACTGTAGTTTTTTCTAGTTCTTCTATGACATCTAGTAAGTCTGTGAGATAGTCAACATCTAAGAAGTCTATATCTAATTCTGAAAACTCCAGATCACCTTTAGTATTTTCAAGTGCATCTTGTTCTAATTCATTAAACTCTAAAAAGTCTACATCTAATATGCCTTGATCTTGGTCATTTTCATCTTGATAATTTTCTTCTATTTGATTTCTTATTTCTGACGGTGGATTTACAATAAACATATTATCAATTAGATTCGGTGTGATACCTTGAATGATTACTGATTGTGTAGGTGCTGAATCATATGATGATACTACTGTAGCCGCATATGCCTCTGTTAATACAACTTCGCCACCATCGTTGTATACAACTATTTCGCCTGATGATGCACCTGTCTCTTCATCAGGAAGTAAAACAACCATTGTCCTTCCGAGTTCATCGATGGTTGTAGTAAAATCTGTCCCTCTCATTGTGATGTTTGCAGTTGGTGTTGAAACATCTACATTTTGTTTTTTAATTCTATTACCAGCACCTGAGGCAAAACGAGCAGTGCCTCTGACCATGCTGATTGCCATTTTAGATTTACTTGGGTCTGGGTCGTAATATGCCTCGTCAATGTAGACAAGACTATTCTCTGTTAATGAAAGTTTCTCTTCGTCTAAAAACTGTATTAACATTCTGCCATTAGCAGTTTCGGCTTCATCGTATATGTTTACATCTGTTCCGACATCTGATTGAAGTCGATTCGATTCTCGCACAAGTGATGTGACACCTGTAGATTCTATAACACCACCGATGGGTTCGCCATAAACGAACCCACTGATGATTAAAAGACTAGCTATCGTTAGCTGCGTCTTTCTGATTGATTTGAATAACACTGTTATCACTTGTTATATCTAGTGTGATGTGTGCATCAGGTGAACTACAGGCGTTAGACGCTCCGCTTGCACATGTGCCAGATATCTGATTGATATCTACATCAGCACTGTCTCCAGTTAATTCAAAATTTAGCTCTTGTTCGCCATCATTTTGCAAAGTGTTAATGTTGTTTGAGTCACCTGTAATGTCAAAGTTCCAAACTAAGTCATCAGATTCCCAATCAACATCAAATACATTATTACTTCCAACTAAGATTAAATCGGCATTCAATCTCTCTGCACTGTAGACATACCCTTGATCTAAATCAAAAGTATTAGAGTCACCAGTGATAGTAAATTGAATTGATGAATCGTCAGCAGAACCTTGGTAACCTATGTTCCAATCTATGCTGTTCGAATCACCTGTCAATATTAAATCGTAATCAGAAGAATCTGCGATAACTGGACCGAATAATATGTTTTGGTTACCAATCATGTCTAGATTAATATCTAAAGACTGACCAGTAATACTCATTGCTGAACCAGAACCACTTGAAAAGTCGTCTCCTCCAACTTTGTTACCAAAACCGATTTGATCAATATATAACTTCAAAGTGTCACCAGTTTGTGTTATTATAACCTCGTTATCATCAGTTGCTTGTGCGAAAACGAATGATGTCGACAAAAGTAATACTAAACTAAGTATTTTATTCATTTTCTTATCCCCTTATATTTTCCAAAGGTTCAGGTATCTCAATATCAATGTCATCATCATTCGATTCGTCAATCTCATGTAATTCGTTGGTGCCATCGCTATTATGTGGATGCCTGTGTCCTTCGTCAATAACCCAATAGCCTCTATCATGACCTTGGTAAATTAATTCCAACACGGCAGCTTCAATAGCCACTCGTGTTGCGTAAGTCACTGACTCATTATTTCCCACTCCGTCCTCGAATTCGACTAACTGTGTTCCTTCTTCTATGAATCGGAATACATCGCCTCCTTCACCGACTGAAAGGATAGTCTTTCTAGTCTGGACATTTAATAAAACTTCGCCTGTTAGAACTGATACAGCTCTCATACTTACAGTGACGGCATCTTTACGATACTGTCTACTTACTCCAATCCCTAATGTTCTGGCGCCTCGACCACCAGTATAAAGATTGGAATCATAACCAACAATACCACCCTCTATTATAATACCTGCAAATAGGAGTGGATTTAATTCTTGATACTTGTCTTGTCCTTCTTTTTTTGCAAAGTCTTGCCTTGCACTTCTAATAATTTGTCTCTCTCTAACTAAGTGATCTATGCCATTTCTTTCTACAACTCTAAACCATTTATTACCACCAGCAGTTTTCAATGCATCAATCACCATAGGTGTGCCACCTTGTGTGACTGCTGTAGAGAATGATGCAATGTTTGGTAATTCTTTTCTCTGACCTGTTAAGTCTTGAAACTTATATACTGCCACTACAGGCATCTCTTTTGCAGGTGGTAAATCTAACAATTCTAAAAATGAAGGAAGTCTAATAACTTCTGCCTCGTCTACACAAATGTATGGCATTGCTCTTTCAAAAGTTCTGCCAAGTGCCTTTGCGTAATTCACTAAGTCATGGTTATACTCTTCTCCCCATGTTCTAGGATTACAATCTTGTGGGTCACTAGAAAACTTGGGGACTGATGCACAACCAGATAGTAGAATTGTTAGTGCTAGTAAATACTTAACCATCAGGATCTTGTCCGAAGTTTCCAGTTCCAATTGGTATTTCAATGACTGTTTCAGTTCCGTCAGAACCAGTAATTGTCATTCTAATATACTCTGAACCATCTTCATTTGTAATCACTTCATATGTGACTACATTTCCTTCTAGTGTGAAAGAACCAAATCTAACAGAACCATCATTTGAGAACATAGATTCAACCAATTGTTTTGCCATTTGGGCATAGATTCTTGATTCTAAGTTCCTGATAAATTTTGCTAAGGTTGAATTATCTGCCTCTCTTTCAGCTGCCTTTCTAGCAGCTTCAAGGGCGTCCTCGATTTCTTTTTTTCTTGAATGTTCTTGGTTTTCTATGGTTAGATAGTGAGCGCCTTGGCCTTTTCCTGAAAAGCTAGGGTTCTTAAACTCATGAACAATAGGTGTCGCAAACAATGTTGCGCTTAAAAATAAACTACTTAATATTATTATCTTCACTTGATTTCTCCTTTAGTATCTGAGAGTCTCTATACTCTAATACTGTATTTAACTTCTCTTGAAGTCTAATCTGATCTTGATCTAGCATTCGCATCTGATCTATCAGTTTAATTAAAACCGTCTGTTGTTTATCAATCATCGGTTGTAATTCATCAGTCACAAATTTCCAGACAAAGTAGATAAAATAACCCATTGCAAGTGCAATGATTATTGGGAAACCAAATTCATTTAACATATCTGCAACTACAGATAGATAATCAACTTCTAAATCTAAGACATCTTCTCTTTCGATGTTAATCTCTTCTTGCATCTATGCTACCATCCTCTACAAAATTTTCCGCTCGAGCAACTCTCTCTAAATCAGGTTTTAATTCGAGATGTTGTGAAATAAGTAGGTCAATTTTTACTATATCATTATTCATAACTCTTGCTCTATCTTCTAACATAGCAATAATACCTGTAAGAGACTTAACACTGTCAAGCACTCCTTCAAGTATGTATTTCAAAGTTAAGAAGATAAAGAAAGCCATAACTAGAGAACCAAAAATTGGTGCTCCTACTTCTGCTAAAAAATCTATCCAGTTCATAATATTATACAACTATTTATACGAATAGAATAGTCTCAGAGGCATAAAAAAAGGGGTCTTACGACCCCTTTATGTTTTTATTTGAATAGTGCAGTTATGCTCTTAGCTGTGCCCAAATTTCATTTACGACTTCAGCTTTTTTACCACTTCTCTTAACTGCTAAAGATTCTCTATCTGCCATTTCTAGCAACTGAACCTTAGTCAATCTGTTAAGTTCTGCTTTTGAAGTCACGCCATTGTCGTTAGCATCAGCCACTGGTGCTGGTGCAGGCGCTGGAGTGATTTCACTCGCAGTATCTACTCCTCTGTAAGTAGTTGTAGATGAAGAGGATGTAGTTGTGTATCTGTCATAGACAACATATCCAACCACTGCTACTACTAATATTGCAATAAAGTATTCCATAATTACCTCTCAATTTATTATGCAGTCTCCATTATATTAGAAAGTGCATAAACTATCAAGTGGTTTTTTAAAATTACTTGTCTTTGGCTTTGCCGACATTAATCGCAACCCAATCAAGGACAGAATAGGCCTTTTTGACCCAACCATCATCAATCGGAGTAGGTGTCAAGGCAGCTACTAAAGAAGCACCCATGACTAACCATGGTATTACTTGCACCCATGCTATAATCCATTGTAGAAATTCTAACATATTATCCTCCTAAATGTGATATTATTTAGGAAATCGTGTTGCCGATAGAGTATTTTTGAGTGAGAACCCACTCTGTTTTTTCTTTAAAAGGTATCACTTTGATTTGTGATAAAGGTGCTCTTGGTTCTGATATTTGATTTGAATCTAATACTTTAACTAGATTCCATTGTCTCAGTAGATCAACAATAGTGTTTCTTCGACCGATATCTGACTCATCAAAATTAGTTTGTTTACCATCTAATTTGAATAGTTCTTTAAAATGAACGATGTAATACTTACCTTTTTTGTGCAGAATATGACAAGATTGAAACAACTCTTTTTCTTTTCTTGATGCCACACCAATACGAGATAAAGTTTCTCTTATCTTTAAGAAGTCGTCTTTTTCTGGAAATGTAATTTCTACTAGGTCTTTAACTTGTTCGTTATCATCCATTATTCTTACCACCGGTTTTCATACTATTTTTCAACTCACGGTATTGTTTGTCATTCAATATTTCTAGATATTCTTTGGCCTTTTGTGTGGATACACCAAAGTAATTCTTCACTGTATCTAATTTCTTACTCTCGTAAGGTTTATGCCATTTCGAAAATCTCTTTCTTTTTCTAATGGTATTTAGAAAAAAGAGATATTGAAGACGATTATCCATACTATGACGGACATTCATCTCGTTAGTTAAGTAAATAGTATCTTGGTGGTAAGATAAAGATTTATTTACAAGGAATGGTTGATATGATTTTTCTGCGACCTCATCAACCATAAGGTCATTCTTGTCATAAGAAACTGACTTTACAAAATCAAATGGATTTATTTTGTTAGAGTGTTTTGCCACTATCTGTCAATGATGCCTCAACTTTATGAACAAGATCATCACCTGAAGCACCCTCAACTAAAACAATTTTAGTGCCATCATGAAGTGTTCTTTCTATTTTACCAGACAGATAATTTATATCGGTTACAGAATGATTTTCTGTATCTTGTGGTCTATTATCATACCACATTGAACTCATACTATGAACTTGAATGCCCATAATATTATCAGCCATTTCTTCTGCCTTTAATAATCTTCTTTGTTGTTCTACTCTATCTTTGTATTGTGTCATTTTGTCTCCTTAAATTTACACTCAGACATAATCTCTGTCAAACATGCAACAAAGTTTATCTCAGCGTCCATAGCAAATGCAGATTTGTATTGATAGTCTGCAATAAACAATACACATGCAGGTATAGATGCTGGTTGTAATCTCTTTTCAAGAGCATTAAACAGTTTTCTATATAGTGTATTGAAATCGTTATCGGAGTTTTGACCAACCCATTTTCTCATGCCAGACCAGTTTTTTTCTGCAATCATATCAATCAGAGGTGTAAGTTTTTCTTCCGATAGTGTTGCTAATAAACCACTATCAATTACACCTGAAGCACCATATCTTTGCACTTCATTGATACATCTTCTGAAATCTGGAAAGAACTTCATGATAAGTTCTACTAGAACTTTTGTATCATACTTAATACCCTCATCATCACAAATCATCATGAGTCTTGCAAGAAATACAGATGCAAGTCTCTCTTTTTCGTTGTTGGGTATACTAAAATCTATAACAGTGCATCGACTATGTAATGGTGCGATGATTCTGTTTTTGTAATTACAAGTAAATATGAATCTACAGTTTGAAGAGAACTCTTCTATAAAGTTTCTTAATGCAGGTTGAACTGACTCAGCAGAAATATAATCTGCCTCATCTAAGATCACCACTTTAGGACCACCTGAAAGTGATACTGTAGATGCAAAGTTCTTGATTTTTGTTCTGAGTGTATCAATCAATCTTCCTTCATCAGACCCATTGATAACAATGTAGTCTGCACCTAACTCATTACAAAGTGCTTTTGCTACTGTTGTTTTACCTGTGCCTTGCGAACCACAAAGTAAAAGATTTGGTATCTCTTGATTGTCTACAAATTCTTGAAAAGACTTTTTGACACCAGAAGGAAGTATCGTGTCCTCAATTTTTTGAGGACGATACTTTTCTACGAATAAAAATTCATTACTCATGATGAACAAACCCCACCGAGTGTTCGTGTATTAGACCAATGATGAGTTTCTAATACTCCCATGATTGAAGCGGAGACTGGCGCTTTCATCACACTATATCCAGTATATATGTTATACATTATATTTTGAATCAGGTTCTAGTGCAATAAAATACTCTAAGTCTATATCCTTATTCTTGAAATTAGATATGCCTTTTGAAGATACAAATACTTCATAGTTGCCATCTAATATCTTTAAATTCTCAATCTTGAAATTCATGGTGAAACTTACACCATTTCCTTCGCCTACTATTCTAGAGAATGTATTTGAAGTTGTATTCTTTTTATCAGTGACTACAAGTTTGATATTGGTGCCATCTGATTCTAATATAAGATCATTTACACCCAATACACTGGCAGCTTTCTGTAATTCATTCAATAGAGTTGAAGATAAATCAATCTTAATCTCTGCATCAGGCATTGTAATCATCTTATCTGGTGATGTGACCATGCCCTCACTTGCATAGAAGTAAGTCATTGATGTATCTGTATCTGATATTGATAATGAACTATCGTTGAAGTTGAAATCTGGATTATCTAACAGTGATACTGCACCCAAGAATTCAACTAAGTTGTATATACTAAACTCTTGGCCAAATGTTTCTGGAACATTTGCAGTCGCCAAGATATTTTTCATATTCGAGATTGTCTGCAACTGATTGCCAGCGCCGACTTTGATACCCGAATTAATCGTTGCGAAGTTTTTTAAAATACTTCTTGTTTCTTCACTAATTTTCATAAGTCTCCTTTGTTGTCGTGAACATATAACATAAACAAGGCATAGTGCAAAACTTTTAACAAGTCTGCTCTATTCTTGCCACCTTTCTTTCCGTATCGTTGTGCATATTTCATAATATTGCCGATACAAAATCCTTCTCCATGACCAGAGTCAATAATAAACTCTGTCGATTGGTATTTGTTGAGTGAATAATGTTGATCGTAAGTGTTATCAATATACGAAGAAAACTCCTTGAGGAGTTTATCTTCTTCGTATTTGTAATCAATTTTACTCATCGGATTCATTATACTCTGAATTCTCTGATTCGTCTAGTGGATTTTCATCTGCATTGAGATCAACACCCTCATCGACTTTGGTGTAAAGGTCAAGAACTGCATTTCTTGTTTCTTCATCGAATCTTGAAATACACATTGTTATTGACTTTAGTTTGTCACCAAACATTCTAAATGCATTCACAATGTGAACAAGTCTTCTTGTTGTTATTACATCATCGATTGCACCCTCGTAATAAGTTTTTCTGATTATGTCTGCCCAATCAACTAACTTTGTGCAGAACTCTTCATCAACAGGACCTGTCAACGCCATTTCTTTTTTCAGAATACTTCTTTCAGTAGTCACTGGCGGATATTCTTGTTGCATTGTAATCGCAAATCTTTCTAACATCGCTTCGTTCATGATTTGAGTCCCTATGAACTTACCATCTTCTGAACCTTGACCTTTTGTATTTGCAGTTGCAAGAATTGTAAAACCATCAGCAGGTTTGACCCACTCACCAGTTTTCTTAATTAAATAACCTTTGCCTTCAAGAACTGATTGCAAACACATAAGTTTGTTAGAACCTAAATCAACTTCATCTAAAAGAAGAACAGCACCTTTTCTCATCGCTTTGATAACAGGACCCTCTCTAAAGATAATGTTGCCATTTTGTAAAGTATGACCACCCATTAGATCATCTTCATCAGTCTCAATTGTAATATTAACTCTATAAAGTTCTCTCTTCAATTGAGCACACACTTGTTCAATCATTAATGTTTTACCATTACCTGATAAACCTGTCACAAAAACAGGAAAGAATATCTTAGACTTGATAATACCTTTGACATCTTTGAAATGACCGAAAGGAACATAGTTAGACATTTTCTCAGGAACAATCTTGATATTATCATCAATCAAATTCACTGCCTGTGTTTGAGCCGCAACTGGCATATTTGAAACAGCAGGTGCAGGTGCAACAGGAACAGGCACAGGTTGTGGCACTGTCTTTGTATTGTCAACTGCTAATAACGGTTGAAGATTGAAGATCGAACCTTGTTTAAAGTTGTATCTTGTAGATTTCAACCAGTATGGAAAATACCCTGTTTCGTCAATCATCTCTTTTGTAAAAGATGTCTCGTTAGGATATTTCTTCGTAAGAGCAGACAAAAACTCTTGTCTGTCTGGCGTCAGGTGGAATTTTTTGCCGTCCACATTGACAGAATCGGCAGGATTATAGCTCCATTTACTCATATAGTCTCCTTGTTTAATAGTAAATTTCTCATCAGTTAGTATGGTAACAAAAAGTGCTAGTCATTGTCAACCATCTTATTCAATATCTTTCAATAATCTTTGCATGTCAACTTGTATAGAAGTCTTCTTGCCTTTTCTTTTAGTCCAATAACTATCATTATTGACCCAATATCTAAATGCCTTGCATTCAACTTTTTCTTCAGCGCAAACCGATTGTCTGTCGCAGTCGAACTTCACACAAGGTCCTTTACCAATGACAACCATAGCGTCATTGAATTTTTCTACATTAATCGAATCTATTATTTCCATTATGCAATCTCCTTTATAAATTCATTTGTTAAGAATCTAGATGTTAATTTACCTTTCTGATTTCTTTTGAAAGCGGCCATCACTCTAGATTTTTTTGCACCCACAAGATCATCATCTAATTCATCATCACCTGAGGCACCTAGGTTTGAAGCAGTTGTCAAGAATAGTCTGTTATAACCTTTGACATCAATTACACAACCTGTCTTCTTCATATCTTTCCACATTTGGTCTCTCTCCATCCAGTCTGAGTCTGGCAAAATATCTGCCATTGCTGATGTGTATTCTTGTTTCTTACTGAATACAAAATAACCTGTCACTGTGACATTACAAGTATCTGATAACCACTCTAAAAGATTTTGTGTCAACTCAAAGTCATTGTATGAATATCTACTAGCTTTTGTATCATAAGGATAAACTTTGTTTGAATATGGGTCAAGAATATATCTGTTGACTATCTCTCTCCAAGAATCATCTGTTTGTGATCTTCTATCTTCATTCTCTTCTTCTGTCTCTCTGAGATAATCTGAACCGTGAGAATAACCATCTGTAATCACTGTCAAGATTGATTTTTCTATATTATATTTTTTGTTGAACTCTGGTAAAAACTTTCTTAAACCTACTAATGTATGATTAAGTGGTGTGCCACCCAATCTGTAAGTATGTGGTCTATGAGGACCTCTGAAACCCTCTTCATATCTTAGATTCCATGAGTTCTCATCTGTAATCTCAATGTCGAATATTCTCAAATAGTCTTGTCTTCTTTGTTCTTGTTTTCTTGCATAAGAATAATATACATCATCGTGTAATCTAGCCAACATCATCAGTGCCATATTGTTTAACATCTCTGTATATTGTCTACTGTTCATTTCACTTGATAAGAACTCAACGAGTCTGCCATCTCTAGAAGAATAATCATATGCATCTTTTGTCTCAATTTGGTCTGAGAATGCATACACTCTGAATGGTATTTGAACAAGTCTACAGAACTCTGCAAGAATTATTGATTGTTCTATTAAGTCTTCTAATTCATAAGCAATAGAACCAGACCAGTCAAGTAAGACATTCACACCGTGATTCTTACCATCAGGAATATAAGTGACTCTCTTAAATATATCATCTACTATCTGATACTTTGCAAGTCTATTCATGTCAAGATCACCAGACTTACCTGTATATGCCTTTAAACTTCTCATTGCAGTTTGTCTCATCTCAAACTCTTTAGCCATGTGAGATACAATCTTTTTGTTTTTCTTCTGAATATATTTTCTATAAGTCTCACCTTTTCTCATTAAAGTTTGACAAGTATCTGCATCTGCTCTAAATTCTCTCCAGTCTTTTAATACTTTGTCATAACTATAAAGAATATTATCAACAGGATGTTTTGCAAATTTCTTTTTTAAATCAATAAATGTTTTGATAACTGCATTCTCATCAACAAACATATCTTCGTTGTTGTGTGCATAGTGTTCTGTTAGTGCCTCTCTAGCACCATCTTCATCATCGTGAAAAACCTCTTGTTCACAATCATTACCACCTTTTTTACCTGTTTCTCTAATTTCAGTTTCTTCTTCTTTTTCTTCTTCATCTGATTCATCAGAACTACTATCAGAACCTACTTCTTCTTCATCCTCATCATCTTCATCAGAATCTTGTCCAGAATTGTAAGAGTTTGATTCTTGTTCTTCTTCTTCAAAGTCTTCATCTTCATCAGTCTCGAAATCAGATATTTGTTGTGTGACAACTTCTTCGTCTTCTTTATCTCTTGATTCATTATCTTTACTCCAGTTGTATATTGCTTCTGATACTTCAACAACATCTTCCCATGTTTTGCAATTTTCTGCTTTCTTTAACCACTCTGCCTCTTCTTCATTTAAGTCTATAGAAACTAAAGAACCACATTTAGTGATTAAATTAATTTTATCAATCAGTGCAAGTGATTGTAAATCTCTGTCTTTTAAATTAAAGAAATCTCTTTCCATCAATTCGCCATATGCTTTGAAGAAAGATTTTCTTAGACCTGCATATTTGTTTCTGATACCTTTTTCTATTCTAACATCTTCAATAACATTAAGATATCCTTTAAGTGTTTTGTTTTTCTTTAGTGTTGAGTGTAAACCCTCATAAGGTGTATACAATGCATGACCAACTTCGTGACCCATGAATAGATCGTAAAGTTCATTTGACATCTCATCTTTGAATGTAGGACATGCTAAGATTCTATTCTTAACATCAAAGTATGCAGTTGGTATTTTCTTATGAACAACAGTAATATTCTCTGTCGCCATAAGTTTTGCTAAGTTAGATTTTTGTTGTTTAATATTTGTCATGTGTATATCCTACTAAAAAGTGTTGGTCATTGTCAAGCTCACTGACAAAGAGCTTCAAACCTTAATTCGATAAGTGCATCTATCTGTTCATCATCGTCTTTACTATAAGGCACTTTATCATTACCAAATTCTTCTGCTATTGCATCGATAACTCCCCATACACCTTTGTCATTGTATAGTTCACATACATCATCTGCAATGTTTTCTATAATTACATCGTTTACTAAATTACTCATTTTTTCTCCTTAATTTCTTTGATTGCTTCTTTTATCCAGTCTATTAGTTGACCTTTCATACTAAAACAGTTAAAACCACCTGGCGCTTCTAATGAAAGACCAAATTTATCTACACATACTTTGTAGTATTTTGGACCATCTATTAGATCGAAACCGTCTTTACCTTGAATCCAGTAAAACCATGGTTTGCCTCTAACTGGTACTAGTTTAAGACCAACATTGTTCTTTAAAAATTTTATTACTTTATCCTCGTCTAGAGGTTTTTTGTTTTCGTTTGAAAGTTGTATTATCTCGTAATTCATTTAGTCTCCTTTTTTATTACAAGTGTATGGTAACAAAAAGTGAGACCTACTGTCAAGCTTTTAGAGTGATAATCTCCAAGAATCTTCGTCTAAAGATAGGTCTGGAACAGGATTGATAGGCATACACCTCTCAATATCTGTTGTAAACCAATAGGAAATGGTGTGTCGTGGATGTCTTCTGACTTTTTCTACACCATGTGGTATGTAAATACCTTGAAATAATAGTCCTGAACCTGTTTCTGGTTCGTAAACTTCGCCGTCTGGCACATATGTTCTGCCACCTTTGTAGTTATCGTTGAGATATAATATACAAGTCCACTCTCTTGATGGTTTATCAGGACTTGTTTCATGTTTCATTTCTTGATTTGAATATGTATCTAGATGTGGGTGTTGAATACCGCCGATAGGCCATTCATTTATTGCAATCATTTCTGGATAAACGATTTGATCTGATGTTTTTCTAATTTCGCCTACGAGATTGACTATTGTTTCAGCGATATACATTCTCAACCAAACAGATTGTATATGCATAAAACGAATACCAGTGTAATCGGAACCGTCTCCTACGCCAGTTAGGTGTCTATGTGTCTTGTGAAACCGAATTATCTCCTGACACCTCTCCTGTGTCATTAGATTTTTCAGCATCTTTGGCTTGTAGGGACTGGAAATGTCTTGCGAGTGCAACTCTTTGTTCATAATCTAGTCTTTTCTTTCTCTCTTTTTTTCTTGCTTTTAAAGCTCTTTCAATTTTAAGTCTTGATGCTCTTTGTAAGAATATTATACCATTCAAATGATCTATTTCATGTTGAACACATCTAGCGCCTAGACCCTCTAACATGATTTGATGTTCTTTACCATCTGCATCTTGATATTTAAGTTCAACAGTTTTTGACCTTTGAATTGATAGATACATATCAGGAAAAGACAAACAACCCTCTTTCATTAAATCAGTTTCTTGTGACACTCTAGTTAATTCAGGATTAAAGTATGGTTCTACTGTTGCCTCTTCATCACCCTCTCTCATTGTTCTCATAACAAACATTCTATAAGGTAAACCACATTGATTTGCAGATAGACCTAGACCACCAAACTTTTCCATAGTCTCTGCCATTTTACTAGCAATTTCTTTTGGGTCTTCTGGTGGATTATCAAAGTCAAATGCTGGAGGTGGTTCTCTTAATACTTTACTTGCTTCTTCTACTAAACTATACATATTTTTATTTATGCCGTTGCTATTCTACTAAAGTTCTTATATTTCTCAAATCTGATTACTTCTTCAAACTTATCATATAGTTGGTCGCCCTTATGTGATATGATAAATGCATTTGTTTTTTCATTTAATGTATTTAACAGTTTTAAGAAATCATCTGTCCCTTGTGAATCTAAAGAACTATCAAACACTTCATCAAGTATAAGTATATTAGTATTAACTGAGTTCTTTAATCTTGCGACTGATCTCCATGTAAATAGTAATGCAAGGTCAATTCTCATTTTCTCACCTTGTGAAAAGTTATCATACTTAAATACATCTCTAAATCTAGACTTGATTGTTTCTTCAAATGCCTCATTCAATTCAAACCCAACATAGAATTCTAAATTAGCAAGATACTTATTAATCATTTTATTCATGATAGGCACATACTGTTTTATAATTCTTTGTCTTACTCCTTGATCTCGTAATAACATTGTTGCGAGTTCAAAGTAATGTTGTCTTTCAGTTTGTGTTTCTTGTTTCTTTTCTAGAATATCTAAATCAGTTTCAGAAGTGGTTAATCTATCATGCACATCACTGTCGCCTACTATTTCATTCTGTAAGTCTTCTATCTCACCTTGTAGTTTTTTAATATACTTTTGATTAGATACTATTTCTGTTTGTGCAAGACCTATTTCTCTTTGTATTTCATCTATTTCAGATTGAATAACATTTATTCTTTGTATTTCATCATGACATTCATTGATTGTTTTATCTATATCACTAAGAGCCTGAGTGATCTCATCTGCTTTATCTTCTCGTTCTTTAATACATTTTTCTTTATGGTCATGGTCTAAACCTTGTTTACAGACTGGACAATCATCATTCTCTTCATAAAATTTAACATCTGCAATTGCTTTCTTTCTAGCATTTTCTAATTGTTTTTCTAAGTCTGTGGCTTGTTTAAGTCTACTCTCTGTAGTGTCTCTACTCTTAATAGATTGTTTTCTTTTATCAACATCTTGCGTTTTTTCATCAACTTGTCCTAATATTTTATTAATATTATCTTGTGTTTCATTTACAGTTGATTCATACTTTTTAATTTTCGCCTCACGATTTTTTTGTAATGCATCTACTTGGTCATTTAAACCACTAATTCTTTCATGCAACAAATCTATTTCATGAGATGTTTCTTTTACTTCTAGATTGTGTTGTGATACTTTCTTCTTTAACATATCTTGCATTGTAGAAAATATAGATATGTCTAATAAATCTTCTACTAACTTTCTTCTATCTACAGCTCTTAGTTGCATAAAAGGTGTAAAGTTTGCGGAACCTAAGATTGCAACCTGAGTAAAAGAACGATAACTCATTTTAAGTATATTCTTTTCTAGATGTTCTTGATAGTCTTTCATAGTCGCATCTTGATTTACCATTTTGCCACCTGAATAGAGTTCAAACTTATTTGGTCTGGCGCCACGAACAACCTTGTATTCTCTTTTGCCAATAGAAAACTCTACTTCGACTACTAATTCTTTTTGATTGATTGAGTTTATCAACAGGTCTTTTTTAAGATTTCGAAAACCTTTACCATACAAACCAAAACAAAGTGCATCAAGTAATGTTGATTTACCTGCACCATTATCACCAACTATTAGTGTTGTGTTTGATCTATCTAATTCAAATGTGGTAAAACGATTACCACTAGACAATAGGTTCTTATAACGAACCTTTTTAAAGTGTATCATATATAATTGTGTTCATCTAATGCTTCATTATATAACGAAGTCATTAAATCTAAAAGTGGTTTTTTCTGACCCTGTATTTCTAAACCGTCTATGTATTTTTCTAATATGGTAAGCGTGTCTTCTACACCCTCTATATCACTATCGTCCATTAGGTCCATATGTTTATGGTCATCAACGACTGATACATGAAGTGGACTTGCCTCGTGTAATTTGTCTAACATACTATCAAACCAGTATGGATTATCTTTGTTGACTACTATAACCTTTGTAAACTTACCTCTATATTTTTCATAGTTCATATTTGATATTGTTTCAAATGATTCTTTAGTATCATCATAAAATAATTTTTCAAACATAGTAATAGGATTATGAATAGGTTTCATCTCTCTAGTATCTGTATCAAAGATATGAAAATACTTTTCATCGCCATAATCTGACCATGTAAATTGCATTTGAGAACCTAGATATTTTATATTTGCAAACTCTGATTTTTGATGAAAATGACCACTATATACTTTATCAAACCTTTTCACATAACTATGGTCTAAACCGTGTTGACATGTCATACCTGGCATCATCAATGCGCCCTCAAATTCAAAGTGACCCATACATGTATCTGCACTCGCAGTGGTTAAAAACTCTACTGAATCTGCATAGTTTTCAGGATTAATCCAAGGCACAAGTGCAATATTAACACCGTCAAATTCTTTTACAATAGGTTCTTGAATGATGTTTATATTATCACTTTCGAATAATAATAACTCAGGTGCATTAACATCATTTGTGTTCTTATAATAGACATCATGATTACCAATAATCAAGTCCATTGTAATACCTCTTTCTAATAAAGGTTCTATAAAGTGTTGTTTATCTGCCTTTAATGTAGAAAAGTTTATATACTTTCTTCTATCAAAGTAATCACCTAAGTGTAAGATATGTTTTATATTATGTTCATCTAGATATGGGAAGAAGACTTCTTCATAGAAACGACCTGCATACTTGGACATTTCTAACATATCGCCACGAACACCAGCGTGTGTGTCGTTAAGAATTGCTATTTTCATTTAGTAAATTTGTCTAAACCTTTCTCTTTAGTTGTTTTTGTTCTTTTTGATTTTCTTGGATTATATTCTACACGATTCATATTATCTTGATGCCATTCGACATTTGAATTAATTAAACCACTTGTATCACCATCGATAGTATCAAATGTATCTTGTGTGACATCAGCTGTCATTTCTTGTTTAATGAAAACTTGTTTCTTTTCTTTTTGTATTCTTCTAAGAAAAGCGTAATAACAAATCTGTGTGATATATGCAAAGGCGTTGTTTGATTTTTCTCTATTAAAGTTGCCTATGTATTGAATACAGTTTTCGATTGCATCACATATCATTTCATCTCTATATGTGTAATTAATGAAATTTGGTCGAGTAGATAGACGAGTTGCGATCTTATAGATACATTCGCCAATATAGTCTGACATTTGTGGTGGCTGTTTGTTTTTTGATTCGGCGAGTTTAACTGCTTCGTTATGCTCGGCGACTGCTTGAGTGAACTCTTTGTTGTTTACATAGTGTTCGTTTTGTTTTGCGTTTTTTGCCATGATGTAGTTATTATACTAGGTTCCTTTTATGATTGTAAGTGGTTTTTTAGTATTTATTTTTTGAAATTTTTTTTAAAAACCCCTTTTAGAATTGAAGATCGTATGATATCATAACTATGTTGCCAGGGTCAGGATCAATAATAGGATACTCCCAAAGAATAAAACTCCTAATGATATTGCAATCTTTAGTATATTAAACGGCGTGATTTCGAATGTTTCTTTCTTCCCTAATCCGAACAGAAGTTTAAAAATTATTCGCATTAAAGGCAAAGATTAAGAACATGAGTCCTAACATAGTTAATTGTATTATTGTAGGGACTACAACAAATAGTTTCATAGCGTCAAATTTACCAGTCATAAAAAAATCACCACCATTCTGCCATTGTTTGACTTCATCTGGTGTTGCTTCTCTTGTTTTATTTAGATTCAATTCCAATTGTTGTTCATAACTCATCATTAGTTCTCTTCTTTTCTTCTTCTATTAAAAATAATATTTCATGCATAGGGTTTTTAGTCAAATGCAGATATGAAACGAATGTTGCGAAAAGTCCTATTATTATATATTGTATCATTTGTCGTGTTGAATTTGTTGTTGTTTTTCTAACTCTTTGATAGCTCGAAGAGCTCCATTAGGATTACTATCCCATACTACGCCTGCCATCAACATATAATATAAAAAATATCTGATCATGATAACATACCTGCTAAGAGAAATAATCCTATTTCCCACGGTATGATTATTAATCCTGGTATGATATATTTCATATTGAAGGACTAACTCCGAGTATTGACAAGCAGAAAATCCCAACTAGACAAGCTAGTTCAAGATTATCTCTTAATTGTTCTTTCTGTTTCTGTGACATAATTTCCTTTTATGACACATACAATCTCTATCAGATTGATGATAGATACATTACTAGAAATGGTAATATGAATGGAAGAGTCAAGTAAGTTATGAACTCTAGGCCTTCTATAAGACTTGATGCAATCGCTGTTTCTATTAGGGTTTCGAATCTCGCCAACATGCTCCTCGCAACACCTAAAATTGCAGTGGTCATGGGTTCCTGTTATATTAAATAATTATATTGTATTATTACTATAAATTATACACTCTTATTTAGTAATTGTAAAGGCTGAAAACGCCTTTTAATGTAATTTATTTTTATCTTTTGGCGGAGATGCCAATTTGAATTCATCATCTTCGTATTCAAACAATTCTTCTTCTATAATATCATCGACCATATCTTGATCTAATGGTGTAATATCAGGATTTCTAATGAGTCTATTCAGTGTTCTCTTCATAACATCTGAGTATCTTCTATCGTCATCTGTTGCAAGAGGTATAGATTTATTCTCTATCATATCAAACCACCTAGAAGATGCATCGTCATAGTGTTGAACAAACTGTTCATTCATATTATTTCTGTGCATGATATTATTATTTGGTATTTCAACTTTCATATCACTACTCAATGCAGAATAAGGGTGGAAAGTCGCCTGAGTTCTAGGGGTGCCAGGAATCAAACTGAGTTGACATATCATTGGCAGTGTAATCTCTACTCTATCACCTAAGTCTCTTGTCATACCTACTATTTCAGTACCAGAATTTAGTTTTATAACTTCGTATTTTGTTGGTATGATATCTTTTGGTGTTGTCATTTTAAATCAAATTGTTTAATATTATAAGGAAAATTTTCCTCGTTATAGATATTTATCCTTTCTTTCAAGTGATTAAGAGTATAGTTTTCACATTGTAAATCATCTGCAATATCAAATAATCTCATGTTATCTTTGCCCTCTGTCTTACGAAGACCACGACCTATAGACTGTAAGTTTCTTATTCTAGACTTTGAAGGACTTGCAAATACAATGTTATCAATCTTTTTAATATTAACACCAGTTGAAAAGGTTCCGTATGATGCAAGTATAGTATCTTCTTTTGCTTGTTCTACAATTTCTCTAACTGATTCTCTGTCTTCTGTATCTGTGCCACCATATACATAATGTAAGTTTCCACCCATATCTGTATGTGACATCATACTATGAAGTATAACACCATGTTTTTCTACATACTGAAACAACACTAGTGTATTACCTTTTAAACTCTTAACTAGATTCACAATAAACAGATTTCTGGCATCATTCATTACCAAATAATCCATTTCTTCTTGATATGTCATTTTCTTTTGTTTATCGTGTTTTAATACTATACAATCTATATCTATATTTGCAATTGTTCCTTTATCCATTAGTTCTTTCGAAGATACTACTTTCTTTACAGGACCAAATAATCCTTCTAGTTGTAATCTATGACATTCTGAACCATCTAAAGTTCCTGTGGTTCCTATTCTAATCGCAGTATCTTTCATTTTCTCTAAGATACCTTTTAGTGTTGTCGCTTTAAATAAATGTGCTTCGTCACCAACAACCACATCGAATGATTGCATAACATCTTTAGGCGCCTTACTAAAACTTTGCCAAGTTGTAATTGTAATATCTGCATCAAATACAGGTTGACCAGAATATATTTTACATACATCTTTATCATAACCATAATCTGCAAAATCTTTTGCCATTTGTTCTACAAGAGATGTAGTAGGAACTATTACTATTGATTTCTTATTATACCATCTTAATAACAGATATATTATCAAAGACTTTCCTGATGCTGTTGGTGACAGTAATAACTGTCGACCGTATTTTAAAGTAGACTCAACTGCCTCTAATTGATAGTCTCTAGGTTCAAAAGGCAGATTGTATTCTTTCATGAAATACTTTTTTAAATCAAATCTAATATCTGTCTTTTCGCCTATGACCTCTTCTATGCCTTCAAAATCATAACCTCTTTCTCTACAAAAAGTATCTACATAAGGCAAAAGACCAATGTATATTTTATTTGTTTTTATAGAAAATAATCTTACTTTACCATCCCAATATCTATTTTTAACAGACGGCATAAACTTTGCATTTGGGACTGTAAATGAAAAGAAGTCGTATAAATCTCTTGCAAGACCATCGTCACAATGAACTTGCATGAATACTTCGTTTACTTTACTAACTCTTACACTAGACATAAGGATAACCGTGATACCAACTTACTAACGATGTTCTTGTTCCTTTCGTCACTGGTGCAACTTGGTGATGCACAAAAGAAGGAAAGATAATAAAAGAACCTTTCTCTTTTGCACTAAACGGTGCTGTTTGAATGTATTGATCTACATCTATTGTTTGTGTGCCTGTTGATTTGAGTTTATCAAATATACCAACAGGTTCTATCCATTGAAAATGACCTCCTTCGTAGTCATCTGGATTTGATAGTTGAATTGTTGAACTTAACTTTCTCATTCTGCCATTTGGTTGAACTCTATCTGATGCATCTGTATGCCATGTATAGAAATCTCCTGTCACTTCTGCATCTGGTCTATGATGATAGATTGTATATTGATGATTCTCAATAAAGTCCCATTGATGATGCCAATTAGCATCTATACATGCCTGTTTAATGCCCTCTGATATCTTATGTTGTATATCATCAGGCATAATTTCATGTTCTATCCATCTTACATCTGATTGTCTTATGAAGTTATCATTCACACCATCTTGTTCTTCTGCATCAAGGTCTTCTTTATTATTACCAACTCGACCATCTATCAGTTCTCTTGTTTCTGCAACTTTGTGAATTATATCACATTCATGTTCTGTAAAAAACTTATTATATATTACGCAATATTGAGATAATATCATTATTGACCCGCCATAAATTTACGCCATTCTATTGTGTTTTTGATTGTTTGATGTCTCCATGTAATATTGTCCATACATCTTTTGACATACTCTACTGTCTCTTGTAAATAATCTATTTGTGCTTTGAGTTTTGTTAAATCTTGGTCTGAGTTATAGAAAACTTCCATATCATTTTTTAATATCTTTAAACCATCAAATGGGTCATCAGACCAACCTAGTTCTTTAACTCTTGATTCATCCATCTTACCATTAAACCACAACCATTTATCTTTTCTCATCATTTGATATTTCATCTGAACACCTTTTAGTTTCAGAATGTTATCAGTTAATAAGTCTGAATATTTTGCGTGTAGTTTTGGAACATCTAGACTAGATTTGTCTAGTTCTATATCATCTATTTCGCAGTCTTTAGACCACATCGCCTTTATTTCATCCAATGTCATACTATAATTATACTATACTTTGTAGTATTTATGAAGTAGTTTTTATCTCATAAAATGTAAATCTAAATGATACTGTGCATATCGCTGGTTCTGCATCTGCACCAGATTCTAATTCGATACTGCCTAAAGATATAGGGAATGCATCATGAAATCTTATGAATCTATTAGGTATATTTTTATTTGTGTTGATTACTAGAGTTATATCTGAATATTGGTTTTGGTCATTGTCTACAGATGCAAGAATATTTGTTTTACTTTTTGCTGTTTCTGTGTATGTTTCAAAGTTTTTAGAATTACTTATAGGCACTATAGAATCTATCCAATCATATATCTCTTGAAAGTTTGTTAAATCTTCATCTACAATAAAAGATACTTCTAGTGTATCAAACGATGCCTTATCGCCTGGAAAAAATGCATCAATACCTATACCAGCCGCCTGTTGTGCCTCAGAAAACTGAACACCAGGTATATTACATGTTCTTACATAATACTCAACAGTAGGCACTTTATCTATTAAAAGTTTAAAGTTATTTCTGTTTAGTATCGATTTGTTGATGTCTGATTTATATGCCATAATACTATTTATGTAAATGGGGTCTTATGACCCCATAGATTACTTCTCGTTTACAAACTCATTGAGTTGTCTTGCAACTGAAATAACTTCTTCTGTTGACACGAATTGATCACCATAAGGTTTTCTATCGTTTGGGAAGTTGTTATTGTGTTCTACAATCGCCTCATTGTTTCTGTAGATGTTTCCTTCTAACAGACCTTGTGCTTGATTGAGTAAGTCGGCTCGTATTTCAAAGCCTGATTTGGATGTGTTTGACATAATTCCTCCTGTGTGTATGTGTGTTAATGTCATAGGTATATAGGCATAAAAAAAGGGGTCTTAAAAGACCCCTTAGAAATTCAATTAACTGAATTTTACAGAATGTTGGATACTACCATTTTTCTGTAGTATTGGTTACTTCCGTCAGAAGCAAGACCGTTAGCAGGTGTAGCACCTACGAATGGGTTTGAAACCATTCCGTATCTTGTTTTGAAACCAATTTTTGGTTGGAAAGTATTTTCACCAACTGCACGAACCATTTGTAATGGAACATATGGGCAGTAGAACATACCAGCGTCATAAGGGTTTGAACCTCTATAACCAACTGTCATGTAATCAGCACCAGCATATGGGTCAACATAAACTTTAATTCTTCCGTTAAGAACACCAGCAAATGTATTGCCTGTGTCATCAACATTTAAGTTTGTGTTTAATGCAGGTGTGTAGTCTAATACTCCAGCCATTGATAATGCAGAAGCAACATCAGAAGAACATAAGATAAAGTTACCTTTTCCTCTTCTTGTTTCTTTTGCGATTACATTGGAGTCTCTTTCTATTTGGAATAATAACCCTTTGAATTTTTCAACAGACCATCTTCCGTTTGCATCAACATCTAAGTTGAAAGTACCTGCTGAAGCAGTTGCCTGAGCACCTGTTTTAGCTTGGTTGTTTACTTCCCTTACAACTTCTCTGTTAATCTCTGCAAGGATTTCAGATGATAAAATGTTTGCTAATTCTGATTCAGCGTCTAGACCGTGGATTGCTTTAAGGTCTTGTGCTAATTCAAGAGTGTATTCTGCTTTTAATGCTCTGGATACAGCAGTCACAGTTGATTTCTCAATAGTGAATGACATTTGTGCGAAACTATTTGAAGTCGCATCGCCTAATGCCTCAGCTGTTGCTGTGCTCATTCCGCTTGAAGTTGCGTTTTCATACGCACTTGAACCTGCGAAAGGATTTCCTTCTGGATCTGAATCAACACCAGCATTATCAGTATCAGCAGCTGCTGAGAACGCAGTTCTCGGCTCGTTGATACCCATAGCTTCTGATTGTGCTAATCTGTTTCCTGATGGATAATCTTGATATCTTGCTTTCATAGCAAAGATAAGTCCTGTTGGACCAGTCATTGGTTGAACACCGCAAATGTCGTAAGCAACGAGATTTGGCATAGCTCTTCGAACTAGTGATATTAGGATTGGGTCCCAATTACTAATTCCAGTGCCAGTAGCATTTAAAGGTGCGGCCTCTTCAAGAGCTACTCGCTCTTCAGCAAGTGCTTTCTCTTGGTTTTCAAGGATAACCGCTGTGACTGCCTTCTTGTAGTTGTCTTCGATCTTAGGAAGATCGGAGTGCTCTAGAATAGGCTCCCACTTGTCGATATAATTTTCTGATAAAAACATTGTTTTTCCTTTAAATATTAATTAACCTAATGGTTTTAGTTTACTTATTGCCTCAGAATATCTTGCAATATCAGATGATAGAACATTCTCTTCCTCGTTAGAGAACTCTCCTGTTCCTTCTTCTACTACAGTTTCTTCTGAGATAGTTTCACCATCAGTATTTGGGAAGTAAGCTTCTTTGAGTTCAGAGACCTTGTCTGCAAAGTCTTCTTCATTCATGAAGTCTACACCCTCTGATAATGATACCATTTTTTCCTGTTGTGATTCAGACAAGGTTGAACATGCCTCTCTCACTACATTTTGTCTGATTAATGAATTATTCTGTTCAACTATTTCCATATTTTTATGAACTTCGTTGTCAAGTTTTTCTTCCATTTCATCAAGACGATTTGCGAGTTCATCAACAACATTATACTTGTCTTCTGGAACATCAACATAATGTTCTACGAACAATGTTTTCAGTCCTTCAATGAAGTTTTCTGTCATTTCTGATCTCAAACCTCTTTCGATTGCAAGTTCGTTTTCTTTCGTCCACTCTTCTGCACAATATGTAAGATATTTGTCAACTGCTTCCGCAAGGTCGCCTTTGACTTGACTTACTGAGGTTTTTAAATTTTCTTCGAAATCTTTTTCGAGTTGTTCTTTAAGTTCTGATACCTTTGAAGATACAGCTGCTTTAAAGATAGTTCTTGCTTTCTCTTGATTTTCTTCTGAAAGTTCTAGAGCCTCTGAGATTTTTTCTAGGTCGTCTTCTACTTCCATCTCTACAAGATCAGATTCAACTTCTGCTGACTCATCGACTTTTTCTTCATCGTCTTCGTCATCTTCTTCGTCTTCTGAATCTTCTTCTTCTTTAAGCTTCTTGTCTTCCATATCTTTCATGGATTTCATCTGCTCTTCTACTTCATCGTCTTCCTTCTTTTTCATAAGTTCTACGATGTTTCTTGCGATTTCAGCCTTGGTCAAGGATTCGTCAATCTCGTCATCCTTATGGCTCATTTCTTTATACATTGCCATAAGTTTTTCTTTGTCCATCCCTTTCATATTGTTGACCATAGCTTTGATCATTTCCATTTTTGAAGGCTTTTCATCTTCTGAATCTTCTTCTTCTGAAACTTTTTTCAATTTTGGTTGCGGTTCAGGTTTACTTTCACCTTTCTGTTGTGCATCACCAGAAACTTCTTTAGTTCCTTTTTCAGCACTTTTAACAGATGCAACTGCTTTGTCAACAGGATTTTCTTCAGGTTTGACGACCTCACCTTTACCACTTTCAATTGAAGCGGCATCAGATGATCCTTGTTTTGGCTGAGATTTTGAATCCCCTTTATCAGCTTTAGAATCAGGTTGCATTGCCTCTTCTATTGCTTGTTCTAGGTTTTTTTCTAAGTCTGCCATTTTTTTCTCCTGTTAAGTTTTAAGCTAACTCTTTTATTTATATGTTATAAGTTCTCAACAAACTTTTTCCATACATTTAATTTAACTTCCTCTAGTTTGTTTAGTTTTGCCGTGCGTAATTCATTACGCATTTTTTCAACTTCTACTGCTTTGAGGATATTATTTTCATATACCCATTCGACTCCTTCCATGATTCCTTCTACGAAGGCCTCTGGAGCACTAGGGTCTGCAACTATATCAGCGGCTGTTGCCAACTGAAAGTCGCCTTTAACATATTGAGCACCATTCTTTTGTTCTAGTGAACCTAGACCACGAGAAGATACTCCTAGTTTAGCACCATCATTAATAAGATTTTTTACAATCTCTCCGTTTGGTGTTGATAAAATTTTTGCTCTCCCCATAAAATTATTACCATCTTGTTCTAATTTGGTAATCATGTGAGATACTTTGTCTAAATTGATTGTTGGACCCTCTGGATGTCCTAATTCTCCGAAAGCACGATCTTTTTCTACAAACTCTTTGACATATCGATTTACTTCTTTTTTCATTATTTCTTTCGGATATACACGACCGTTTCTGTTTTTAATCTCGGCCTGCATGAAAGGTCCTTCGATGAAGTATTCTTTTACGCCTTTATCGTTTTGTTCAACAATAACAGGTTCTACTGCATAGTCTACAAATTCAGATATTAATTTCATTTATTACTCCTAATATTTCTTCCTTTGAGATGTTCTCTTCACCCATTTGTTTGATTACATTCTTTATATTCTTCATCTCTTTTTCTGCTTTCTTCATGTTAATGTATGGGTCACCCATACTTAAACCATCGATATACACATGAATTTTGCCTCGTTTATCTTCACCGAAGCGTATATCAACTGTTCGACCACCTACTTTTTCAGTGGTCTTTTTGACTTCTTTCTGATCACGAGGAAGTTTAAACTTTGCCTCATTAAGAGTCTTCGTTATTTCTTTCCAAGTTTTCTTCATTCGCCCAATCTACTGACATTTCAACTCTTTTCATGTCTACTATTTCAGCAGCCTTTTGTTTTATGCCTTGATTTATACTATCTTTGGCATCTTGTAGTTTACCAGATTCAATCTGGTCTACTATGTCTTTACTTATATCTGACATTAGAATTCATCTCCTTCATCTTCTTCTCCACCGCCCTCGTTTTCGATTTGTGCCATTATATTATTGATTTCATCATCACTCATATGTAGCACATTTCTGAAAACATATTCTTTAGAGAAGTATGTTCCAACATAAGACTCCGCTTGTGAGAGTAGGTCAAACCTTTCTCTGATAATCTCTCCTTCTTTTAATTCGCTGAAGTGATTATCTGTCGCAAAATCATAATGTATAAAGTCCTTAAATGCATCAAACTCTTCACCAGAGACGATGTTTTTAAGAACTAATTGTGTTCTTAAAATATCTGTAAATACCTTAGAGAACTTTGTTTGAAGTCTCTTGATAAACTTATTAAATTTAAGTTCATCTCTAGATATTTCAGATGCCCTACCCATATTAAAACCATTATCTGCTTCTAATCTTGAACTAGGCACATTGAGAGAACGATATAGTTTCTTCTTAAAGTATTCTATATCTTCTATCTCTGCAAGATTCTGACCACCTGGAAGAGTTGTAATCTCTGTTCCTCGACCACCCTCTCTTCGTGGTAACCAAAAATCTTCTAACATAGACATATGGCGTCTATCATCTTTGATTTCGCCTGTGTCTGCGTTATAAACAAGTTTATTTCTATACTTGTTCATGACATCGGCAAGATATTGTTCTGCCTTTGCCTTTGGTAAGTTACCTACATCAATATAGAAGATTCTTCTTTCTGGTGCTCTAGATATTCTGTAGATCACCAGTGCATCTTCCATCATTGATAACTGATTTGCAGTCTTCAATGCTTTATGCAAATAACCTATGACTACATTTTTTGTGTAGTCTAACATACCAGAAGTAGTATAACTAATAGCTTCTGGCGCTATCTTGGCAGATTGTCCTTCATTGGCACTGCCTTTTAAGAAACCTTTATCATTGAAGACATAAAATTCTTCAATTTTCTTTATTATGTCAATATTTGTTTTCTTGTCTTTATCCTTTTCAACATTTCTGACCTTTTTAATTTTCATAGGGTCAATGTTTCTAAGGTCGACTAAACCTTGTTGTGGTCTACTGCTGTCTACGATTTTATGGAAGTAGATTCTTCCGTCTACATACCATTTTCTGAATAGTTCATGTGCGTTTTGATGAAACTTCATCAAAGAAAGGATAGTTTTGAATTCGTCATGCATCTTCTCTTTGATGCTGTCTGACAATTCGATGTCTGCTAAATCAAGTGAGACAATCCTATCCTTAGTATCTGAAACTATACACTCATTTACTATATCATCGATAGCAATATCACACTCAGGTACTAAAGATGTTTCACGGTATCTTTGAATAAGTTGAACCTCATTCTTGATACCGCCTTCCATATCAACATAGGAACCATATGCTCCACCTGATATGAATCCGCCTGGCGATTGTTGAATAATGGGAGTTCCATCATCCTCTACAGGCGCTACAAAAGAAGTCGCTGACTTCTTCTGCACATCTTTTACTCGTAATTCTTCTTTTTTACGAGTTATTTCAAACCCAAAAATTTCCATAATAATATTTATAACACCCTAAATGGGGTGCTATTCACTTTTTTAAACGACTCTGTTCCAGTGTGAGTATTGGAATTCAACATCAAATGTCTCCAATGCATCGACTGTCTCGTAAGATAAGTCAATCGCACCAATACTGGTCGGAAACATGTTAAAGAATTCGTATCTCGCAAGAACGGTATCGTCTTTGTTTAATTGTTCGACAAATGCTCTGTCTACTAAGTAGTCTAATGATGTGATACCCTCTCCAGAATCTAGTTCTTGAATATCTGTTTGCCATGCTTCTAAAGCACTTCTGCTTGAGAATTCTACATCATTAATGATTGTCACTGTCCAAGGTTCAAAGGTTCTGTCTCCTGCTAATTTAAGAGTATGTCCTCTGAACTGTTGTTCTACAACACCTACGGTAGCAGCTGGTATTTGCGCTGACTGACATAAGAATTCAATCTTGTTGCCAGACCTTGGTATAAAAACTCTGAAACGGTTTGCTCTTGGGCCACCGCCGAGTAATTGTGCTTTAAATTGGTCTATACTTGCCATTGTGCTTTACTCCTTAAACTGCTCCGTATATTTCGTCAAACTCTACGCCACTTCTAGTTGCGACAAAGTTCAGTGTTATAAAGTTAATTGATCTTGCAGGTTTCACAAAGATAGAACATACAAATTCGTTTCTATCTATGACTGAATCAGTGTTGTTTGTTTCGTCACAAACTACTGAGAAATCTATAAGACCTCTTCTATTTTTTACATCTCTTAGGAAAGGTTCTACAGCAGCTCTAAATTGTGCTCTTGTGAATGCATCGTTGTATTCAAAGAGTTGTGCTTTAGCGGCTGTTGATATTGCTTTCTCTAAGACAATGAATAATCTTCTTACATTTATTCTATCAAATGCACTTGGTGAAGTCAATCCAGTTTTGTCACCGAATAAGACGGTGCCTTGACCTGGGAAAGTCACTATTGGATTGATTCTTGCACGATATAAATCATCTCTAGATGCTTTCTTAGGGTTGAAAGCTAACTTAGTTATTCCTAGATATTGACCTCTACTGAAACCAGCAGGTGAGAACCATGGGTCTTGAAGTAAATCACTTCTCGCCATGATACCAGCTGTATGTGCGTTTCCTGGAATATAACAATATTTGTCATTGTATTTTTCGTATTGATATGTCCAACCACTGTCAATCACTAAGTATGAACTTGATGTGACTGAAGCAAAGTCGGATATAACATTACTTGATTGTGTTGATTCAGATGATACACCTACTACTGATGCTCTTCTAGGTGATGCAACTACTAACATATCTTTTCTTGCCTCTGCAATAACTACTGCGTTATTGACTAGACTATTGTGATCTGCGAGTAAGTCTTGTTCTGTTCCTGAACCATTGTCTGTTCTTGTTGAACCTACTATCAAGAAGGAAGCATTAAACAATTCGTTATCTTGAAAATGTTTTTGCCAAGCAGCTATTTTTTGTGATGCTGTTGGTTGTCTTCCGTTTTGTCCGCCTGATAGGGAACTGTTCTCTGGTAATGATGGTCTACTAAATGCTGAACTTACTGCTTGTGCAAGTGTTCTGTTTTCTGTTGCACTTGACAACATAGTTGTAGCGTGACCTGACCAGTATATATAATTTGATTCTCTTTCGATTACATCTTTATAGTAATTACTATTACCAACGCTGTCTTTAGCATCTGAAGCTAATGATACGAAACCGAATGTTTCTAGAACCTCATTTTTTGTTCCTGTTATAAGTCCATCTTCGTCTTGAACAACAATATGTATTTCATCATTTGATGCGCCAGCTGCTGTAGCAACTGCTGAAGTTCCTGGTGCCTTATCAAATAATTGGAAATGTTCCCAATTTCTATCTACTTGTTCGTTATCAACAACTGCTGTTGTCAAACCAGTTCCTGCTGGTTCTCCGAGTGCCTCGATTGATAATGTGTTAGTAGATATATTTGTCACTCTGTATAGAGTGCTATGGTTTTGGAACTTAATGATGTCTCTAACTAAGTAAGCGTTACCAGCGTCAACTGTCACAGTTGTTGAACCAACTGCGTGACCTGAACCGTTATTAATTAGATTTACATTGTCATTGAAGTATGCGTTTGAAGATGCACAAACAGAAACTTTAAGTGAGTTTCCTAATGCGCCGGCATATCTTGATACAAACTTACCAACTGTGCCTGCTTGAGCACCGCCTTTGTATGTATTGACATAATCATCTGCGTTTTTTAGTAAAGAGGATGAGTTACCGCCTGCGTTTGCACTGAATAAGTTAGTTGTAGCTATTCTAACAACACTTAAACTAGAGCCATATCTCAAAAAAGATTCTGCTGAATAGAAGTCTTCTGCACCAGCGTCTGAATTAGCTGGTTGGTAAAACTCATCAACTAGCCCTTGACCGTCTGAAACTGTTTTTACTTCATCAACAGGTCCCCATTGAAATACACCAGCAAATGCGCCTCGTGTAGAGGAAACTGCTGGAACAACATTCGATAAGTCAATCTCCTTGACCTGAACGCCTGGTGAAACTTGAAATGCCATGTTTTTCTCCTGTTAATGTAAAATTGTTTACACTTTTATTTATATTATTATTTAGTCTAACAGTGATTTAGAGAACCATCTATCTCCGTCTTTATCGACAAAAGATTCATTCCCCTCTTGTTGACCAAATATACCTGCTGGTAACATATCGTCTTCGATCATCTTTTGTTGTTCTGCATACAACAAATCTTTAACAGCAGTATCCGTTAAGTTTGTAAAGTAGTCTGTTGTGACAAACCATGAAAAAAGAACACAATTCATTACCATGTCATCATGATAACCTCTATCTGCCTCAAATGAATTACCTTTATTTACAAAAGTCATCATCTCAGTAATAGTCGGTCTATCTATAACAGCTAATCTGTTTTCTTCCATTAGTTCTTTTAAAGTCGAACAACCTACTCTTTTTATTTTTCTACTCATAGTTATACCGATATCTGTTGATTTCGTCATACCTTGCACGAAAACATTTGGATATTCGATATCATAATGTAATTGTGTTGCAACCATAGAACCCTCTGCATTGTTTTCTATTATGACTAATGATTCATTATATGGTTTACAATACTTATTTATTAAATCTGGAAAGAGCATAGGCGATATCATGTTATCTCTGAATGTGCAAACCTGTTTAAAGGGTTTAGAAGTCACATCGAAGATACTAAAAGTAGAATAGTCTATACCTCTTCCTTGTGATACATCGACTGTGGTGATGTATGTGTGACCTGTTATAGGTCTTTCATATACATTTACATTATCTTTTCGCCAATCGGGGTCTATCGCCCTTAAACCTAATAATGTATCTGCATTGATAAGAGTATTACCAGTTCCTAAGAAACTATTACCATACTCTTGTTCAAACTGTGCATCTGATGTATTTGCAATGGTCATCTTCTTCCATTCTTCATCTCGACCTGGCACATCAAACCAGTTGATTAGAAAACTTTTATACTCTGAGTTACCATGCACTGCGCTTTCATATATCTTATGAAACATATTACCCACACCATTTGCAGTAGATGTTATAATAACTTTAGAATCTTTACCTGATGTGATTACAGGATATGTTGCAGTATAAAATGTTTCTGCATCTTCTACGAATGCAAACTCATCAAGATATAACATGTTGATTGACATACCACGAATCGAACTTGATGATGTAGCGGCCGCCACAAGTTTACTATCATTACCAAACTCTATATTACCTTTATTCAGTATCTTTACGCCTGGTTGTAAGAAGAATGGAACGGTTTCCAACATGGTTACAATACGAGATACCATCTCTCTAGCAATCGCACCTTTGTTCGCCAGAATCGCAACGGTGACTTCTGGTGTGAATAGGAGATACCATAGTAGATATGCACAAGATGTTATTGATTTACCAGACTGGCGAGCAGCTAATACTACACTAAATCTATTATCGTTAAAATGATTGATTAATTTCTCTTGATATCCTCGAAGATTAAAAGGCACAAGTCCTTCATCTAGAGATATAATCTGAGTATATTTTTCTATAAAATGTGTAGGGTCACTAGAACACTTTTGATATTCTGCAATCTGTTCTTCGGTGTATTGTGTTTCTACACCTGCTCTTTTGATTAGATTATTACCTAGATAACCCTCATTTTTTGGTTGAACCATATTTAATCTTTATTCTTTTTGAGAAACTTCTGCAACTCTGATGTTGAACCCACATATAAGTGGTTATGTTGTGTGCCTACTTTTTGTTCTTCATCTTCTAGTTTTTTTAATTTACTTTGTAAGTCAATAAGTTTCTCTGCTGTTTCTCCTACAGTTTTAATTAATTGACCTGCAACTTCGTAAGCTCTAGGGTGTTCTGTTTCTTTTGATAACTGTAAAATACCATCGATTGCATCTTGACCTCTTTCTACTAAACCATAGAGATTTTCTCTTGCATATCTATAATCAGTTTCAATATTTTCTGATCTTTCAGGAACTTTTACTATTTCTGTTTTTTTCTTAATATCAGATTCGATATTTAGTATATCATCTAATTGTTGATCTATTTCTTTTGCCATAATTAACTTGCATCTTCGGTCTGATTCTCACTAAATGTATCTTCAGCACCATCATCGTAAAATTTCACATTCTCTGCAACTACAAATGTATCTGTTGGGTCAACAGAACCTACAAACTTCAATGTAGTATTTGCAGGTATTGTTATTGCACTACTTACTACAATAGACAATTTATTACTAGCTATACTAGAGATAGTCGGATTCGTTGTTAAGTTTGTTCCGAACACTTCGTTGCCTACTGCTATCTTAGTATTTATTGCAGTATCAAAAGTAACCGTGGTCGAACTAGATACTGCATTTGCAACTTCACCAAATGCAGGTTCGTAATGTTTTACTTCTTTAATTAGACCTGAACTATTGATTTGTGTTGTCGTAAATCCTGGGTCTGTTGTAAATTCTCCACTTGGTATGTAAGTTCTTTCGATAACATTCTTAATCATTCTGCCAGTGTAAATAGGTCCGAAGAAGTATGTTTTCATTTGAAAATCAAGAGTATATTCTATAATTCTTCTATCTTCAAAACTGCCCTCATATTCATCTGAGAAAGATACACCATTTAAAACTATAGGCACATCTCTGTTATCGGGTATGCCATCAACCATTTTCATTGTGACTGTATATTCTGGTTGAAAATATGGTATAATTTGTTCTACTATTTGCAATGCTTCATTCATATTTTTTGCAAGAATAGAAAGTGTAAAGTTTAAATTATATGGCGCAGGTGCGTATTGAAACCCTCTTTTACCATCTGATTCATATTGATTCTTGACTGATCTGATTAATTTATTTTGTTGTCTCTGTGCATCGTATTCAAAACCTGTAAGTTCAAATGCCATACGAGGCAGTGT